>ERZ824598.19-NODE-19-length-252438-cov-13.231577_pt1 | contig 252438 bp, 221 predicted proteins | sample MGYA00519934_ERZ824598 | MGnify/ENA primary metagenome ERZ824598 (study PRJEB31778, sample SAMEA3449177) | human gut metagenome | biome: human gut; feature: human-associated habitat; material: faeces | place: United Kingdom | collected 2010/2012 ... | reverse complement strand
TACGTTGATATGTCCGTCTGGCTTTTTGTGGGAAAGCAGTACTACCGTCTCCACACCGCGTGTCCACGGAAACATATCTACACATTTTGCTTTAACCGGCTGATATCCATATTCCAAAAACACTTCCAAATCTCTGGCAAGCGAAGTTGGCTTACAGGAAATATAAACAAATGAGGATAATCCATAATCTAAAATTTTACGAATTGCTTTTGGGTGGATGCCCTCTCTTGGTGGGTCTAAGACAATTGCGTCCGGTGCCTCTGTCAGTTCATCCAACACCGTCAATACATCTCCTGCCAAAAATGTACAGTTATCCAGCTGATTTTCTTTGGCATTTTCTGCCGCTGCATAAACTGCCTCTTCCACGATTTCAACTCCTGTCACCTCTTTTGCCACCGGTGCTAGTACCTGCGCAATCGTTCCGGTTCCGCTATAGAGGTCATATACCTTTTTCCCGGTCAAATCACCAATGTATTCTCTTGCCAGCGAATACAATTTCTCTGCTCCGGCAGAATTTGTCTGAAAAAAGGAAAACGGTGTAATTCGAAAACGCAGTCCCAAAAGTTCATCGTAAAAATAATCTTTTCCATATAAAATATCTACCGCGTCTGCTTTCACCACATCCGAAAGACTATCATTTGTCATATGCAGAATACCGGCAAACGTCCCTGTCGTCTCTAACGCAAGAAGCGTATCTTTATATTTCTCAAGTAACTGTTTCCCTTCCGTAGAATCGATTCCTCCCTGAGAAGATGTCACAAGACAGATTAACATTTCTCCGGTTTTTAATCCCTTGCGTACAAGCAGGTGGCGAAGCACGCCCTCATGGCGCATTTTATGATAAAAGTCAATACTTTTTCCACCCAGTTTCGCATTCCGGAAAAAGTCCTGCGTTGTCTTTAACACCTTGCGTAAATCCTCATCAATAATCTGGCAGTCAGGGACGGAAACAATATCATAAAAACTCCCTCGTTTATGAAGTCCCAAAGTAAGCGGACCATCTTTCACTTCATCCCCAAAAGAAAACTCCATTTTGTTTCGGTATTCCCAAATTCTAGGACTTTCCACACATTCATCCAATGGAAACTCCGGATACACAGCATCCAACAAAGCTTTTACCTGATTCAGTTTCAGTTTTTTCTGCTCCTCATACGGAAGTGTCTGGTACGCACAACCGCCACATTCCGAAAAATGCGGACACGGCGGCACTGCTTTTTCAATCTCCGAAGGCACCAAAACTTCCGTCAGATTTCCCTCCGGTCTTTTCTTCTTTACTTTCTTTAATTGAAAACGCACTCTCTGCCCCGGTAATGTATTTTTCACCTGTACATAGGCATCCTCATCTTCTACATAAACAATTCCTTTATTCGGAAACTTTAGAGATGTAACCATCCCCTCATAAAATTCGTTCTTTTTCATAGTAACCCTTCCTCGTAAAATTTGCTATTGCCATAGTATAGCATAGATTTTTGGAAATGTCATTTTTTAATGTTTGATGGTTGTGGGAAATGTTCAATGACACTTTTTTTGTTTTCCAGTAATTCCGTAGAAACGCTTTGCGTCTCGTGGGCACTCCCGTTTAACAAACGCGTAAGGGTATGGGCATGCAAAATACGCAAGCCTCATACCCACGTGTTTGTACCCACGAGTCACAAAGTCTTCTACGAAATTACTGGAAGCCAAATAAACTGGCATCAAACAATTAACACAAACTTTTGAACACTAAAAATAACATCCAACGCTTGCACCAACCTCCCCATTTCTCTATTCGATTCAAATTGTTTTTACAGCATCTCCAAATCGCGAACTGTAGTTTCATCATGAGGAATTTTGAACACCGTCGGTGCGTAGAGGGCGTGGTATGCCCTCATGCACCGTTACGTGTGTTCACTTAAGCGAAAGCGGTCCCGAATGGGAAACTACAGTTCCCAATTTGGGCATGATATGAAAACAATTTATTTTGAGTTCCCCCATTTTTTCAGAAACTAAATCATCTGCAAAATAAAAAAGCAAAAACACTGCACTAATGTTATAATTAATTTGCAATCAATCCGTAATTTAAATCTGTTTGCAACACTTGTTACCGGCTATATAGGTATAATGAGTTGCGAAAAAGATGATACAATTTTTATGCTGGAATTAAAGGAATATTCCAAGCGTATTTTTGATGTGCCAAAATTTATTTTTTATGGATTAGGTTATGCCATTGAGCGTGTCCTTGCCAGAACACACTCAGGCATAAAAGGATTCCTTTTGAAAAAAGAGCAATCACAGCAACTGACACTGGCTGAATGCTTTGCTGAATTGGGTTTCAAGTGATAGCGGTTTGAAAAATGGGGAAACTCAAAAAACAATTTATCAGTTGATTTACTCACCAAAATCCGCTATACTTAAACTTAAATGACATTAGGAAAGAGGTACCGGAATGGATAACGCAACCGAAGAAAGCATTATGGATATCATCGGAAAACTGAAAAACATCGATTACATAAATCCGGAAGACATCCCTAATATTGATTTATACATGGATCAGGTTACGACATTTATGGACGAACATCTTGCTGCGTGTAAGCGTCTGGATGACGATAAAATACTTACAAAAACCATGATTAACAACTACACAAAAAACGATTTTCTTCCGCCACCGGTCAAGAAAAAATATTCCAAAGAGCATATGTATCTTCTGATTTTTATTTACTATTTTAAAAATGTATTATCAATCAATGATACGCAGAAAATCTTTCGCCCGCTGACGGATATGTTCTATGACAAAAAATCAAGGGATATTTCACTGGAAGAAATCTACCGCGTCATTTTTGAGATGGAACGCATACAGACAGATAATCTTACCAAAGACATTTTGAGACGATTTAAGTATTCACAAAATCTGTTTCCGGATGTTAAGGATGAAGACGAAGCAGACTTTCTCTCCCGTTTCGCTTTTATCTGCCTGCTCAGTTTTGATGCTTACCTCAAAAAGCAGTTAGTGGAGCGTTTAATTGACGAAACTCTTTCTGATGAAGCGAAGCAGAAAAAAGACAAATAAATTACGGATAGAATTGAGGTTACTATGAACGAATTACTTGCAGGATTAAATGACAAACAAAAAGAAGCGGTTCTCCACTTTGAGGGACCGCTCCTTATTTTAGCGGGTGCAGGCTCCGGGAAAACCCGTGTTCTCACCCACCGAATTGCATATTTAATTGAGGAACATCAGGTACCGCCCTACCACATTCTTGCCCTTACCTTTACTAATAAAGCGGCAAACGAAATGCGCGATCGTGTGAATAACATTATCGAATATGGTGCCGGCAGTATCTGGGTGAGCACCTTCCACTCCACCTGTGTTCGTATTTTAAGACGATTTATCGACCATTTGGGTTATGATAACGCCTTTACGATATATGATAGCGATGACCAGAAATCACTGATGAAAGATATTTGCAAACAATTAAATATTGATACAAAAAAATATAAAGAACGCACTTTCTTAAATGCTATTTCCTCGGCAAAGGACGAGTTAAAAACACCGGAGCAGTATGCTGACGAAGTAGCAAAAGAATACAACAAAAAAATTTTTGGACGGGTTTATAAAGAATACCAAAAGCGTCTAAAACAAAATAATGCTTTGGACTTTGACGACTTAATTATGCTTACTGTGCAATTATTCCGGCAAAATGCGGAAATACTAAACCATTATCAGGAGCGTTTTCCATTTATTCTGGTGGATGAGTATCAGGATACAAACACCGCACAGTTTACGTTATTAAGTTTGCTGGCATCCCGCTACCAGAACCTTTGCGTGGTTGGTGACGATGACCAGTCGATTTACCGGTTCCGCGGTGCAAATATTCACAATATTTTGAATTTTGAAAAAATCTTTCCGGCAACAAAAGTAATCCGCTTAGAGCAGAATTATCGCTCCACTAAAAATATTCTTGCGGCTGCCAGCGGAGTAATTAAACATAACTCCATGCGTAAAGAAAAAACGCTTTGGACAACGGCTGAGGCCGGTGCTCCGATTTCCTATGGGCGCTACGATAATGAATATGAAGAGGCTCAGGGCATTGCCGCTGACATTCACCGTCAGGTAAAGGATGGCATGTCCTACAGCGACTTTGCTATTTTATACCGTACCAATGCACAATCCCGTGTATTTGAGGAAAAACTTATTTATGAAGGAATCCCTTACCGGATTATCGGTGCTGTCAACTTTTATGCCAGAAAGGAAATTAAAGATATCCTCTGTTACCTGAAAACAATTAATAACAGTGCAGACGATATCGCAATTAAACGAATTATCAATATTCCAAGACGAGGCATCGGACAGACAACCATCGGACGTATTTCGGACTATGCTTTTTCGCAGGAAATGCCATTTTATGAGGCACTCCGCCGCGTGGACGAAATTCCGGGATGCACCCGCGCCAGTGCAAAAATTCATTCCTTTGTCAGCCTGATTGAGCATTTTCGCATGAAATTACGCGGCGAAATGTATTCGCTTGAGGATATGACTCAGGAACTTTTGGATGTAACCGGTTATGTCCGTGAATTAGAGGCAGAAGACACCGATGAGGCAAATGGCCGCATCGAAAATATTGAATCTCTGATGAATAAGATTGTTCAATATGAAGAAGATAATAATGGCGGCACGTTAAACGACTTATTGGAAGACATCGCTCTCGTGGCAGACATTGACACGGTATCCGATGACGCTGAGCAGGTGCTTTTGATGACACTCCACAGTGCTAAAGGACTGGAATTTCCAAACGTTTATATTTGCGGTATGGAAGAAACAATCTTCCCGGGGGCTTCCGCCGTATTTGGCGATGACCCATCTGAACTGGAAGAAGAACGCAGACTCTGCTACGTGGGAATTACCCGTGCCATGAAAAAGCTGACGCTTACCAGCGCAAATCAGCGTATGCGTAACGGCGAAATGAATTTCAACCGCCCATCACGCTTTATTAACGAGATTCCGCGCCACTTGGTGAAACAGACCTATGGCGCAGTCCTTAAACCGGAGACTGAAAGTAAACCAACTGAATTTTCGAGGACAAAAGCTTCTCTTTATACCAAGGACCACAAAAATCCATTTGCCAATAACCCTTACATCCAAAAGGGAATGGGAAGTGCTTCACCTGCCGGTGCTCCGGATTATCAGGTTGGCGACCGGGTGTCACACACGAAATTTGGGCAAGGCATTGTCCGCTCCCTCACAAAACTAACAAACGACTATGAGGTTGTCATTGAATTTGATGGATTTGGACAGAGAAAGCTCCGCTCTTCGTTTGCCAAACTAACAAAATTGTAATTTGATAAAAAAAGTATAGTATTCCATAACTATTCGTGTTACAATATGGTTAAAGAATCTTTTTGAGAAAGGATGGTTTTATTATGTCAGGAAAATTTGAGGAAATGATAAACAACGCTAAAATTACTGAGTTGTTAAACAAGAAAAAAGCAGAGGAAGAAAATAAAAGTTTTGTTCTTTGGATTTTGGCTATTATCGGTGCAGCAGCTGCTGTAGCTGCTATCGCATTTGCTGTATACCGTTATATGAATCCAAAGTACGCTGATTTTGATGGTGACTTTGATTATGACGAGTTTGAGGATGATTTCGAAGATGACGACATTGATGATAATGACGTTTATGTAAAGAAGACAAACTAGTTTTTATTCTCCTTTCACCCCAAAAGAACCGCCTGTACCGGACATACCGGTGCAGGCGGTTCTAATTATTTCTCTCTATTCTATTATCCTAATTCCGGAACTTTTTTTGAAATTGCAACTGCTAATGCGCCCGGTCCGATATGACACGAAACACTTAAGGAAAGCGGGTCAACAAAATCCACCCGATGTCCCGGAAATTCTGTCTCTAATTCCTTACGAAACGCCTGAGCCTCGGTATCATCTGCCGTATAAGCAACATGCATGTAAAAATTATCCCCATCCGGATCATGGAAACGTTCTTCAAAGTCATGGCGAACTGCCTTAATCATTGTGCTTTTTGCCGCCTTCAAAGTTTTCACTTTTGCATAAGCATCTAACTTTTCTCCCTGAATCTGCAAAACCGGTTTGATTCTTAATACGGTTCCGATAGCTGCAGCCGCCGGTGTAATTCGTCCACCTTTTTTCAGATAAGAAAGCGTGTCCACCATGATATAAATACTGGACTCAAATTTCTCACGAAGCAAAATCTCCTGAATCTGTTTGCCATCATAACCATTCTGTGCCAGTTCAATGGCATCCATTACGGAGCGTCTCTGTGTAACCGAAATTCTCTGGTTATCTACAACAAAAACTTTATTTTCATACTTTTCTTCATAAGAAAGCATCATGGCAGTTCCACAAGAACTGCTCAATCCACTCGACATCGGAATGTAAACGATTTCATCATAACACTCTAACACACTGTCCCACAGTTTCATTAATGTATCCGGTGCCGGCTGTGATGTCATTACATCTGCGCCCTGCGCCAGATATCCATAAAACTCATCCTGACTCATGCTGATATCTTCATAAAATGTATCACCATTAACAAAAAAAGGCATTGGCACAACGTAAATGCCAAGCTTCTTTGCTTCTGACTGAGTAATCCCACTATTACTATCTGTAATTACCGCAACTTTTTTCATCTATGCAATCCCCTTTCAAAAGATACATTACATCATATCATTCTACTATTAAACTTCGTTTTTGTCAAACAACCGGTATTTCTTTACCATTCTTTCAATCCTCCGAAGAACAGGTTTATACAAACAGAACAAAAATCCGGCAGTCGCTGCTCCAAACAACAGGTTAAAAGGAAGTCCTGACAAATACACAAAGCAAACCACCGATAAGGAAAGCTGCTGTGAGGTAAAAAAGATGGTATTTAAATCAACAATGGCTCCGTAGATGATAACGACAGCAAAAAAGCCATAGAGTGCTACAAGCCACCGCTTACTCTCCCGTCCGTAGAAAAATACGCCGGCAAAAAATCCTACCAGACCAAGTGCCACCATTTGAAACGGGGTCCACGAACCCTGACCAAAATAAAAATTAGAAACAAAAGCACTTAATGCTCCTGTCACAAAACCTACTTCACCTCCAAAACTCACGCCCGCTAAAATTACGACAGCCGCGATTGGCTTTATCTGCGGCAAAAAGAAAAATGCAATTCTTCCGGCAATTGCAAGTGCGCAAAGCGACGCAATCATCGTAAGCAGCATAACACCCGGTCGTTCTTTTTCAAAGTGAGCAAAAAAGCCAAACAAAGCAATCAGTAAAACCGCCATACTCACAAGGTAATAATTTTCTCCCTTTAACACAAATATTTCATAAAAAAGCAATACAAAGGCAAGTATGCCAAGGATACTATTGCGAATTTTTTCTTTTTGCATATTTCTTCACATCCTCAATGGTTATTATGTGTGGATTTACCCGTCTGGTCACCCGGTTCATCCCTGTCGTGTAAAACTGGTTTTCTTCCATAAATTCTCTCACCGGACACTGCACAATAATCTCGCCCTGATACAAAAGTGAAATTTCGTCAGCGTACTTCGCTGTAAATTCCATATCATGCGACACCATCACAATGGATTTTTCCATTTTGGTCCACTCTTTTAAAAGTTCACCAAATATCTTCTTTGATTTTGCATCCATTCCTTTAGTCGGCTCATCCAAAAAATAATAATCTGCCTCTTTTCCGAGTGCAACACAAAGCGCAAGCCGCTGTTTTTCTCCACCGGACAAATCCTGTGGATTCCGCTTTTTTAGTCCCTCTAAACCAAACCGCAAAAATAAATCTTTCGAGCATTGGCTCATTTTATCCCATTCTTTTTGCACTGTCTCTTCTAATAACAAATACATCGGATTTTGCGGCAGATATGAAAAGTTTACCAAACTCATTTTCCCATGATACGGTCGAAACTGCCTTGCCATCAGCCGCAGTAAAGTCGTCTTTCCACTTCCGTTGCCACCCACAAGACACGAAATGGTATTTGCCGCGAAACGCCCCTTTGTTTCCTTTAACACATCCGGTGATTTCTTCTCATAGCGAAACGATATATTTTTCAAAGAAAAGTCCTGTGAGGATGTTTGCTTTCTTTCAATTTTTTCTTCTTTCCCATCTGGAATCACTGCGCTTTCATAATTTTGTTCAAACCAGATTCTTGCTTCCTTTTTTGTCAAAAGTCCATCTTCCAATTTCAGATATGACGGCAAAAATTCTTCAAAAATCGTTTCCTTTAACTGTGCCTGTATCGTCCTTGGCTCACCCATTTTCTCAATTTTTCCGTCTGCCATACACAGCACTTCATCCACAAAGGCAACCAAATCTTCTAACCGTTGCTCCGCTATTACAATTGTTACACCAAATTCTTCATTAATCTGGCGGATTAAATCATAGATTCTCCGCGCTGCAACCGGATCTAACTGGCTGGTCGGTTCATCCAATATCATAAGTTCCGGATTCATGGCAAGACCGGAAGCAATATTTAAAAGCTGCTTCTCTCCACCACTTAATGTCATCGTGTCCCGCGTGGCCAGATTTTCAAGCCCAAAGGAACTAATCACTTCTGCTAACCGTCGTTTCATTTGCTGCTGTTCCATCCCGATATTTTCAAGTCCAAATACAATCTCGTACGAAACCCGGTCTGTCACAATCTGATTATCCGGGTTCTGCCACACATATGCACAGCCCTTCGCCTGATTGGTAAGGCTTCCTTCTTCTCTTCCGCGGATTCCCGTTTCCCCGGCAAGTTTGCGTAATAAAGTTGTTTTTCCGCAGCCGGACGGACCGACAAGCAAAGTAATCGTTCCCTGTTTTATTTCCATCTGTTCCACAAAAACCGCCGGTTCTACTTCATCCGGGTAGAAAAACCGGTAATCTTTCGCTTCGATAAAAGCCATGCTGCTTCCTCCTTTCCGTACATCCAAATCGGGATGCCAAGATATAAAATCCAAATCAAAATCTCCCACGCCGGCAAAAATTCCATGTGTATACTTGGGAAAAACCAAACCGGCGCAGGTGCCATTATTTGTTTTCCAATCACAAAGACACTCATCGCACATACAATCGCAAAAAATACATAATCTCCCATATTCCATTTACGTGCATAAAACGATGTGCGCCCATTTTTTCCATACGACTTCGCTTTCATTGCCATACTTCGTTCTACCGAATCTTCCATCGTTTTACCAAGCAGTGCAGACCACACATGCGGACGATTTCCATGCAGTGAAATCATCTGTGAAAAATCTTTTTTTGCCTTTGGCACCATACGAAGAATCATGGAAAAAAGCAGTGAAAAAGAAGGAAATCTTTTTCCTGACATCGTCATAATCTTTTCTGAAGTCATCACATGTGAAAAATCGGAAAACAGAAAAATAGTTCCTAACAAAACAACTGCCATATAACAGCCATACAGCACCGCTTCCTTTGTTACGGCGTTCTCATTCAAATAGAAAAGTACCGTCATACCACGGTGATTGAGCAGTGGATTCACAACCACACAAAGTGCCACCACCGTAAGACTTCCCACAAAGGATTTAAGCATTTTCAGAAATCCTCTATTTAGCGAAACATCAATTCCCATCAGTAACAAAAGCAATCCATATAAAAGCGGATGTCCTGCCACAATCAAAAGAACCAGTGTCATAACATAATATACAAACAAAACGACCGGATGCCTTCGCGTCATCGCATTCATGGTTTCCTCCTCTATTATTCATACTCGCAAACATAATAAAATACAATTACATCGCCATTTGATACCTGATAATTGCTCGCTCCCACATTCGGCGTCATGCCATTGACCGAATACATCCAACCGCTCTCGCTGCCACAGTCAAACTGATACAGACCGCCAATTCCCTTCACATAATAGGTGCCATACATCGGAGTGAACTCGCTATCTAGGGCGATGTTGTTCTCTTTTGTAATTCGCTTCAATATATCATACACGGACTCTTCTGCCGTGAAGGAACATTTACCGGAATAATAAATTCCGGATGCCGGAATCACCTCTTCTAACCCATTTTTCCACAACTCTTTTTTCTTTAAAATCTTCTTACATTCGATTTCAAAAGAAACTTCATTTTTGGGTTTTTCCGTTTGCTTTTCGGTCGGTTTTACAGTTACAGGTTTTTCGGTCGAAACCGGTTTTTTTGTAACATTTTCCCCGGATTTTTTTTCTGTTTTATTTCCTTTATCCTTTTTTGGTGCAGTCACAGCCGCCGGCTTAGCAGTCGGTTTTTCTGTATTTTTCCCTTTGATTTTCTCTTTTGGTGTACTTGTGCTTACTGCCGTTTTCTGCTTGGGAGTCTTTGTTGGTTCTACCGATTTTGTTGATTCCGGTTTCGCCGTCTCCTTTTTTTCCACAGAAACTACATCTTCTTCGGAAGCATAGTGTGGGTTTACTTCTTTATTCGGTTTTTGTATGCCCTGTATCACTAACGCCCCGATGATAACGAAAAACAGTACCACGCAGGCGATAATTCCTTTTTGATTCCACTTCATCTGAAAGCCTCCAAAAAAACTTCTTATATGACAGAGTAACAAACAATGGACAAATCTGTCAAGCGTTGGTATAATATCTTGCGATGGTATAAATAATATTAGTAACCATGAGGTTCTTTTAAGATTAATAGGGAAGACGGTGTGAATCCGCCGCAGCCCCCGCTGCCGTATTAGGGGATGGCTTGTACATAAATGTCACTGGCATATGCCGGGAAGGCGTACAAGATTGGTTAAACCTTCCAGATGAACCTTAAGTCGGAAGACCTGCCTTATGGTGTGAAATGTGACCTTTCGGAGGGAGAGGAAATGTTTTGACTATTCATTCTAGTCATCACAGGTCCTTGTATGCCCTTTTTTCGGGAATACAGGACTTTTCTTATGTTATCGCAATACCAGAACAAAAATACGCGATACGCGAGAAAGAAGGTTTTTCTATGAAAAACAAAAAGAAACTTTTATCCGTTCTTTTAGTCTTTGTTATGACGGTAAGCGTCTTTCATGGCTATGCAGCAAAAGCAGCGGATACAGTCAAAGTAACACTTCGCCTTGAGCAGGATAATAAAACACTTGTTACACCGGTTGAAGTTACTCTGACTGATGAAGACAAAAAAGATTACGGCATCGACCTCAGTACCGAAACACTTACCCCGCTTCATGCACTGGCTAAGTATCTGACCGAGAAAAAAGGTGCCACAACAGAAACAATGAAAAATTATATTATGGCAAGTAAAAGCCAGTACGGTTTGTATGTTACCGGTATTAGTATCGACGGCAAATCCGACGGCAGTGCTTCCTCTGACGCTTTGGACGGCGTAAACTGGGGATATGCTGTAAATAATACAGACCCGGGTGTCGGTATGGGATCCTATTCACTAAAAAATAATGATGCAGTCACCATCTATGGACTTTGGGGCGGCGGCACATGGCCAAATAACGTAGAAACAAATTACAGTTATTTTGAAAACAGCACCTTGAACACAACAGTTTCCAAGAAAACTACTGTATCACTGAAAGGTGTAGGCTACGACGAGAATTACAATCCGATTGTTAAATCAATTAGTAACGCAACTGTTGTAGCAGCAAAATATGAAAACGAAGCCAGCACAGCAACCACCGGAAATGCTGTTTCTTTAGTTCAGACGGATGAAAACGGTACTGCTACTCTTTCCTTTGATAAAGCAGGTACTTATGTACTCTCCGCTTACCGTTTGGACAGCGACGGCAAACACTCCAACATTTCCAGACCATACGGAATTGTTAAAGTACTTGCTGCAGTTACCGCACCAACAGCTACTCCAACCGTTACACCAACAGCTACTCCGACCGTTACACCAACAGCTACTCCGGCAGGAGATTCTCTTGGCAAACCGGTTTCAACAAAAACTCCGACTGCCACACCAACTCCGGCATCGGATGACAAGGGTATTAAAAAAGTTGCAAAAAAACCTACTAAGGTAAAAGTTGTTGTGAAAAAGTCAAAGAAAAAGAAAAAATCCGTAACTGTTTCCTGGAAAAAGGCAGCAAACGCAAAAGGATACCGCATCGCACTTTCCAAGAAAAAGAACGGTAAATACAAAAAAGTAACCGATACGAAAAAAACAAAATACACCTTTAAGAAAACAAAGGGAACGTATTATGTAAAACTGACCGCTTATGTTGTAAAATCTGACAAAGCTACTTTCAGTAAAGCAACAAAACCGGTAAAATTCAAGGTAAAATAAGATGAAGAAAAAGACATTTTTATGTCTGATACTCACCGCTGCCATCTTCCTTAGTGCATTTTCGACTTTTCGTAATGAACAGGGTATGGATGGTGCCAGCGTGGTATCCTCTGTAACACCGGAGGATACCGCCAATTGCGGTGCTATTTGGACAAAGAAATTTTCCACAAAGGGAATCTCATACAACTCTATTCCGATTATGGGAACAAACGGCACCTATGTCGTAAATTCGAATATACTTTATGAACTGTCTTATGCAAATGGACAGGTTCTCAGACAAACTACTTTAAAAGAAAAAATGAACAGCGTCTGCAATATGCTTCTTGAGGAGCATTTTTTATATATTCCGCTGGCAAATGGCACGATACAATGTGTTGACATCACTTCAATGACAAGTCTATGGCAGAGCGAGTCGTTTGGCGGACAGTCTCTTTCGACTACCTTTTGTCAGGACGGCTATCTCTATGCCGGCACGACAAATGTTTTGTCAAATGGTACAACCACAGGTCTCTTCTACTGCCTGAATGCAAAAGATGGCTCAACCGTCTGGACTTATGAAGATAAAGACCATCCGGGCGGTTACTATTGGAGCGGTGCCATTGTCTATGAGGATGCACTTTATTTCACCGGTGATAACGGCATTTTAGTAAGCCACAGTCTCACGGAACCGGTTGTATATGATACCGCTGTTCTGACTACGGCAAACATCCGCGCCGGATTGACCTATCACAAAGAAACTGATGCCCTTTATACCGTGGCAAAAGACGGTACATTATTTCAGATTCAATGCGGGAATCAAAAGATTACGAAGGTTTCCTCCGGTAAAATTATGAATGGTGCCAAATTTATTACCTGCACCAGCACACCAACTATTTATAACAATCGTTTATATGTTGGATGTATGGCAGACCAATATGGTTATGTCTGTGTCATGGATGCCCTGACTTTAAAACCTATTTATCAGGTAAAGGGATTTCAAAATGCTGAAGTCAAATCTTCTCCTCTTGTTTCAACCCGTGGTTCTTCCACCGGAGAAGTAACGGTCTATTTCTCCATGAATGCTTTACCGGGTGGTTTGTACGCTTTTAAAGATACAGAAGGAAAAACAAGTGCCTCACTTCACACTTTGTATATTCCACAGGCAAAACAATACTGCCTGTCCAGTATTACAGCCGATGACAAGGGGCGTTTATACTATTCCAACGACAGTGGAACCCTGTTTTGTGTTACGCTTGCCAAAGATATCCCTGCCACAAGCACACCGACAGTCACAAGCATACCGGCTGCGACAAGTACGCCGCCTGTTTCTAATTCGCTTGCACCGGCGGCTAAAAAGTCTGTGTCAAAACCGAAGAAACCATATAGCGTTAAGGTAAAGAAAAGCAAGAAAAAATACAAAGTCACCTGGAAAAAAAAGAGCAAAAAATACCAGACAATTATCTCCTACCGATATGGTAAGGGAAAATGGAAAAAGAAAACAATCAAAAAAAATACGGCAGCAACGATAAAAAAAGGCAAAAAAAGACTGCAAATCCGACTGAGATGCAAAATCAAAAAACAGTCCAAATGGATTTACTCCTCTTATACGAAAACCTTTTCATTTCGCCCCTAATATGCTAAGATAAAAAAAGTCATTGGATTTACAAAAGGGAGGTTTATAGTATGAGTAAAGAACAAGAACAACTACTGCAATGGATTGATGAATCCGATAATATTGTGTTTTTTGGCGGTGCCGGTGTCTCAACAGAAAGTAAAATTCCGGATTTTAGAAGTGTTGATGGATTATATAAACAGAACTACGATTATCCACCGGAAACGATTCTGTCCCATAGTTTTTATATTCGTAACCCGGAAGAATTTTACCGCTTTTACCGGGATAAAATGCTGTTTCCTGACGCCGAGCCAAATGCCGCTCACATTGCTCTTGCCAATTTGGAAAAGCAGGGCAAATTAAAAGCAGTTATTACACAAAACATCGATGGTCTGCACCAAAAGGCAGGAAGCAAGGAAGTACTAGAACTCCACGGCTCTGTTTTGCGAAATCACTGCACACACTGTCATAAATTTTATTCTTTAGAAGATATTTTAGCTATGGACGGTGTTCCTCACTGCGAATGTGGCGGCATCATAAAACCGGATGTCGTTCTCTATGAAGAAGGACTTGATATGCCGCTTATGGAACGTGCCATTTCCTATATCCGCGATGCTGATTTGCTGATTATCGGCGGCACATCTTTGGTTGTTTATCCGGCCGCCGGGTTAATTGACTACTATCAGGGCGATAAGCTGGTACTCATTAATAAGGATAAAACTTCAAAGGATAATCGTGCAAATCTTATCCTGCACGAACCAATTGGTGAGGTCTTAAAACCGCTCGCCTGACAAATTATTTCTTAATCTGCATGAAATTGATTTTTGCGGATGCCAGTACATTGCGTGGAAACATCTGGTTTACACCACTTGTTCCACCGTTACCGGTATCCGTTATTTTTTTCGGATAAAGGACAAGAGAAATCTTCTTTTCTTCCTTTAGTTTTTCCTCCATCGCCTCTCCTGCAAGTACAATACTTGGCTTTTCTTTATTGATTAGAGATAAGGTATATGACATCGGCTTTTTCGTTTTGCCATCTGCACGGCAGCCAACAAGTTGAAGCCCATTATGTAAAACTGCACTCTCATCCAAAAGCAGATGCACACCTGCACCGGAGATTTTTTCTTTCTTTTCCTCCACAAGGGCAGAATCTGCACTTCCTTCCACCATATAAATGCCCAATGCCGCCTTCATTTTTTTGATACTTGCAAGAGTCTTATCTATCGTTACCTCATTTGTATGTCTGCCGAATAAATTTCCTCCAAATAAAATAACATCCGGCTTTTTCTCATTCACCTTTTCCACCAGAGAATCAAACGCATGAGCAGTCATATCACTGCCTACAAAGCAATTGGAAATATAAACAATGGAAGTATCCTTAACAGGCTCTTTCTTATTCTCCTGCAAAATGACAGTCTCCTCCCATGATATGCACCGGCTTTTCCAGAAAATAGCTGCACCGACACACATGGTGACAACAAAAAAGCCAAGAATCAATTTGGTCGGATGATTGAAAAAGCGGTATATTTTCCCGCTGCATCCTGCTTTTTTTCCGATAAAACGAACAATGCCACGCACAAAACACAAAATAGGTGTGAGTATCATAACACTGCCATATATTACAGAATATGCATGCATAATGACGGAAACTACATCCGAAATCATTGCGGATATTCCGGTTTCAAAAAGGAACACAACTATTAAAGAAAAAACATGTAAAAACGCGAAAAAGACCACCGGTACTTTCCCGCGTTTCCACAAATCATAATATCGCAAAATAGAATAAAACCATGCTCCTAATGCATAGCATAACGCAATCACAACTTCTATCATAAAAGCACCCCTTGTCGTATGTTTTACTACACGGGTAGTGTATAATAGAACTGCTTATTTGTCAACCATTATTTGGTTTTGAATTTCTTTGTTTTGCTCCATTTTGAAACGGTTTTCTTTCCGTTTATTACCTGATACGTTCGGATTCGTATATAGTATTTCTTTTTCGTTTTTAACTTTTTAATCGTCCGGCTTTGTTTCTTCTTACCGGAAATCGTAATCGTCTTTTTCCCTTTTTTGAAAGATGCAGACGTGCTATATTGAATCTGATATCCGGTAATTGATTGTGCTGACTTCTTCCAGCTTACCGATACTTTTTTCTTGCCTGCTTTCACCTTTTTGATAACCGGCGCTTTCAGAACAGCCTGCTTTGGATTCTTGTTTGTATTTGCCGGTGCTGTCGTCGGTTTTGCGTTGGAAGCCGGCGTTTTCACAGGTGTTCCCGAAGTTTTCTGTGTCGGCGTAGGAATTGGTGTTGGTGTTGTCTTTGGTACCGGAGTAGGGGGAGGTGTTACCAGTGGTGTCGGCGTTGGTTTCGGTGTTGGAATCACAAGATTTTCCGGCACTTTTCCTATTTTTACATCCGTGTAATCACTGTACAAATACCGGTCTGTTTTATTTGCTGTTAACCAGTCTTCCTGCTCTTTTGTTGCCGTATAAATCGTCGATGGATTGTGCATTTCATAGAAGATGTAAGTATCCCATGTTTCCAGTTTTGTTCCATCAAAGCCGGTTCCAAGTCCAATCGCCACTAAATTTGTACAATTATAAAATGCCTGCCCGCCAATCGTTTGTATCTGGTCCGGAACTTCCACCTTCACAAGTCCGGTACAGTACGAAAATGTATATTCCGGTATGGAGGTCATCGATTTCAAATCCGGTAATTCGGTAAATGACGTACAACCGGAAAATACTGAGCCTGCCATTGATTGTAAATTCTCTGACATCGTAACTTTATCCGCTTTCAGACTGGTACAATTACTAAATGCCCCATATCCGATTTTCTTAATCTGAGACGGAATTACAATCTGCTCTAAAGCAGAACAACCACTGAACGTATATGGCGGAATTTCTTCTATATTAACCGCCTTTGATAAATCAACAGAAACCAACGAAGTACAATTTTGGAATTCACTACCGCCAAGTTTTTGTAAGCCTGCTCCGAGAACAACCGATGTCAGTTTTTCACAATCCTCGAAAGCTCCCTCTGTTGCTAAATTGGTTATTCCAAGGATTTTAACGGAATCCGGAATCACAACCTGTTCCAATTCACTTCCCTGAAAAGCCTGATACCCAATCTGCGTCAAACCGTTCGGAAGTGATATACTCCGAATGGCACATCCCTTAAATGCCTGCCCATCAATACAAATTAATTTCGACGGAAGTGAAATTGATGTTAAATTTGTTGTTTCTCCAAATGCACTATTTCCAATAAATGTTACGTTATCCGGAATATGAACTGAAGTTAATGCACTGCAGTCCTTAAACATAGTCCCCGGAACTGCCGTCCAGCTATCCGGAATCGTAAATGAACGTAAAGACTTACATCCCCAGAACAAACCGCCGGAATACTTATCCTCATCATTCTCATAACGGTTTGTGCCATCATAATCTGCTGCGGATACTGTAAATTTCCCATCTTCCGGGAACACAACATGGTCTAACTTTTCACAGTCCATAAACGCATTCGATGCAATATGCTGTACAGATTTTGGAATATTAATACTTTTCAAATTTTTACATCCTGCAAATGCACTGCAGCCAATAAAGGTTAAGCCCTCCGGAAGTGTTACCGTATCAATCGTACACTCACGGAATGCCCTCGAACCTATATAGGTAAGATTTGGTGTCTTATCTTTTCCAATCGGCAGTTCAGTCAACTCCGAACAGTTTGCAAATACATCTTTATATACGGTTTTTAATTCCTCCGGATATTTTAGCGTAAACTTAGACATTTTAGAACAATTATTAAATGCCATTTCTCCCAAATAAGTTAATTTTCCTTTTATCGTAACACTTGTAAGGGCTTTACAACCACCAAATGCCAGTCGCGGTAATGTTGTAATCTTCTCCGGAAGTTCAATCGTGGTTAAACTTTCGCAGCGGTTAAACGAATGATATCCCAGTGACGCAACATTACCCCATTCAATTGTTTTTAGCTGGGTCAACCCCTCACACAAATGTGAGGGTACTTTTGTAACGCCGGACTCAAATGTAATTTTTTCAATTGCATCTCCGGCAAGACAGGCACCATCATTTTTCTGGTTCACTTCTTTGTCATCATCCAGTGGATATGTGTCGTAAATCGATGTTGTACCTTCTGGAATTGATATCTCATTTAACGAATCACACTCATAGAAAATGTATTTCCCAAGCTGGCAATTTGTGGGAAGTTTCACTGAAGAAAGCACACTGCATCCATAAAAAGCATAATTATCAATTTCCAAAACACCTTTCGGAATATTTATGGACGTAATTGTCGTGTTATCCCGAAACGCATTCTGTCCAATAACAGTAACATTATAACTTGCCCCATCCCAATCAATCTGGGAAGGTATTGTTATACTTTGTGATGTCCCCGTATATTTTTGCACTGTTGCTGTTTTTGTTTCCTGTGTCAATTGATAGGAAAAATCACCTTCTAAATAATTGACTGTGTCTGCTTTTGATGACTGCCCCATAAACCCTATTGAGAAAAAGAATGTCAACATAAAAAGCATGCTAAAAATGAAACATTTCCTTCCTTTACAAACTTTATCATTCACCTTAACCATCTCCTTTCTTAATTTCATATAAATCCGTTTCATTATACTGAATTAAGCACAAAATGGTAAGGTTACAAATGTCTCATGTTCGCTTTTTTGCTGACATTCCTGTGATTTTAGTTATAGTTAAATTTCAATTTATTTAATGATACATATTTGGTCTGACTCCGCTCGCCATTCAGAATCTGAATGTTAAAGCCGACGCCCTCTTCCAGTTTGTGTGGCATGGAACCATTATATTCTGTTAAATCAAATACCGTATGTTCCTTCGAACCAATCAACTTATAGTTTCCTTTATCTAAAATATCGGAATCACTGTAGCCATTCAGCGCCTCAGCAGAAACAAAGGCACATTTCTGATAATCCCCCTCAAAATCAAGTTCTGTTCCGGAAGCATCATATACACCAAATTGAATCTCAAATGAGGTGACATCCTGTATACGAATTCCCTTTTTTAACAAATACCGGCTGAAATCAATCGCAATCATACAACTAACTTCCTCATCGTATTCATTTTCAAAAAGCATCAGACCATCGAGTTTATTTACACCACTCTCGACAAGACCACTGCCAAGATTCATGTAACCAATAATGTCTTTATCCTCCAAATCCGCAACCAATACTTTCGGTTCCGCAACCGTTTCCTGTCTAACCGTTTTTTCCCGGAAATGCTCCGGCCATCCATCTTCTGACAGCAGCAACTCCATTTTTAAAAGAATCAATTTACGAATCCTGCTAAATTCACCATTCGTAAACTGAATGTTAATCCCCACTGCATCGTGAAGTTCATGATCCGAAAGAGAAACTCCATCCGCTTTGTATCCATTGTAATCCGTAAGCTTGATTTTTGTAATTTCCTTTGAACCAATAACCTTATAATTTGTCGTTGGTAAAATGTCCGAATTACTGTAACCATTTAATTCATCCTCAGAAACAAGTGCGCATTTTTCATATTCAATGGAAAAATCAATTTCTTTCTCATTTTCATCATACGCAGCCGCCACCAAATGAATTTCCTGAACATCCCCAATTGCAATTCCCATATGTTCCACATACTCTCTTAATTCAATCGCATACATCGGATACAGGCCCGGTTCAAATTCTGCAAAAAACTCAATGCCTTTTGACGTCACCGAAACGCCGTCCTCCTCAAGCCCATGTCCATAATTAATATACGCTTTCAGCATAGGATCTGCCAAATCAACAACCCACTTTTTCACTTTATCCATAGCAACCTCCGTTCTGAAGCCCCTGCTCCCATCAAAATAATTCTACTATTATCATACCACATTATAGCGAAAGAAACAAAGTTTTTCTGCCTTACCAGATAGCTAAATCACTTTACTTTCATCGTCTTTTTAAATCCGGTCTTTTTCTTCTGAATCAGCTTTTTGTACTTCTTTAACTGCTTCTTCGGCACCTTGAATGTAGCTTTCTTATAAATTCCTTTGAAAGCATTCTTTCCAATGCTCTTCAGCTTTATTGCCTTAATGGTTACTCTCTTCAACTTCTTGCAGCCTTTGAAAGCATTTTTTGCAATCGAAGTAACGGTATACGTCTTTTTGCCAATCTTTACTTTATTCAAGATGGTAACACTTTTTGCTTTCTTCGATGTGCATTTTTTAACAACCGCATACTTTCCGGAAATAGCATATACTACTTTTCCTTTTGTTGCGGAAGTAACTGCTTTACTTTTTTTTGGAGCCGTTTGACTGTTATTCGGGGTCGGATTTACCGGCTCCACATAATCTTCTTTAGAGAGCGTTGGCACTGAATAATTGGCGTAATCTTTTATTCCATTCCCCTGACAATCACTAAAAAACATTGATGTAACAATATGATGTTCATCAATTACCGACTTTGCTCCTTTTAAGAAATATGTATAAACAACCGGTTCCTCATCATCCCACGTAGCATCCAGCAGATACCACTGGTTTCCAATTTTCACCTGATTCCACATGTGCGTCAAACTGTAAACAGTAACACAAGGAATTTGATAATAATCACAAAGTATTTTTATCATTTTCGCATACGACTCACAACACCCCTCTTTATGTGTCATCAGATAGCCAACCGAACGTGTTTCATTTGTTGCTGCTGCACTTAAAATATGAGAATTGTTACGGTAACTGTATGTTTTCACAACATAGTCATGAATTAATTTCAGTTTCTTCGAAGTCGAAACTTTTTGAACACCGGAATTATTAAGCGATTTAATAATCTCTTGTAAAAATCCACCGTATTCTAAAGCATCAGCCTGAAATGCTGTTTTGTAATAAGCAAGCACCGGATGGATTGTTCCGGTATAAACACCATCTTTTTCTTTCATTTGTGTGTGGTTAAAATACCGAATCCAAAATATAGACGGATTGTCTAAAACGACTGCTGTACTTGCTTGATACATGTTAGCAATGGTAATTTTATCTTTCGTTACAACTTTCACATTCTCCATTCTGCACTCGCCTTTATCCATGTCAAATTTATAGTAATTATAAATTGTCGTATAGATTTTCTTCTCCACATCTGTAAGCCGGTTGTAATACCATTGATTACTTTCCATTGGTTTTTCTGCGTATGGAATTTCTTTTTCTGTTCCATCACTTTCTACCGTTCCGGCTATTTTTGTCGTACTCGCATTTGAACTCCACAACGCACGCAAATGGTAATCCATCGCTTTTGTTGTGTCGATGCGGGTCACAATAACATCTTCATCTTCTAAGTACCATCCGGCAAAGGAATGGCCCTGCTTTGTGACATCCTGCGGTAGCACAATGTTGCTCTGTTTGTACTTATACTCAGTCGGAATTGTCACTCCATCCGGAAGTGTTCCGCCGTCTAAGTCAGTTGTTACATGATATACAGTGCTTTCATAAATTGCCTGTAAGGAAAGTTCTCCGGAAGTCGTTGCTTCTACTTTTGTCATTACCTTGTTGTTCAATGTATTACGCCATCCGCAGACATAAAATCCCTTTCTCTTTACATTGGTCGGCAGGTCAAATTCATCACCGTAGGAATAAGTTTTCGGATAGTCTCCAACAAACTCACCGCCAAGAGTATCATAAGTGATGCCGTAAGTGCGGTTTGCTGCTTCCACATAGACTTTTAAGTTGTTCTTCAATGCATAATTGGACGGGAAAGGAATGGTTACGGTCGAATTCTTGTCTTCACAAGTCCCGGCACTTACCTCTGTTCCATCTGCTGTTTCTACGCGGTAGCTCTGAATATAACGATTTGTATTGCATTTCATAATCAGCGAACTGATTTTTTCGCCATACTCATACGTTACTTCATTTGTTTTGTTCAACTCACGGTCACCAAGAAAAGCAGTTGTGTCACTGTACTTTGTACTGAATGTTACCGATGGCTTTTTGTACCATGCTGCATAGAGCGTGGTGTCTTTTGCGACATTCCACTTATTCTTTCCGGAACTGTAGTTGATTATAGCCGTTTCACGTTCCGTTACCGGAATCGTTTTTGTCCGGTCAGTTACCCATCCGGCAAAGTCATAAAATTTGGAATACAGATATGGGAAGTCTTCCCATGCATCATAAGTAAATTCGTACTCTGTTTTCGACTGTGAATTCGTCACAAACGTTACTTTGTACGTGTTTGGTTTCCAAATAGCATATACAATTACAGTATCTACCTTTCCACTCAAATCATCCACTACATCTCCATCTTTTGCATACGACCATCCGGTAAAGGAATAGCCGGTCTTTTCAAAACGGCATGTTGGATTGGCTTTTGTGTCATAGGTCACATCCAAGTCATCCATACTACCGGAAGTGGCCCCGTTCCCATCGAATACTACTTTGTGGGTTCTTGCCGTCCAATGCGCATAGAGCGTGTGGTTTTCCGCGCGAGTCATCTGTGTATCTTCCGTTACTTTTGTTCCACCGGTTTTTGCCGTGTACCATCCGTCAAAGGTATAACCATATCGGGATGCCGTTGTTAAGGAATAATCCTTATCGAACGTGTTTGGCAGTTCAGCGTCTTTTACCTCTCCTCCGTTAGCATCAAAGGATACTGTATAGGTGATTGGTTCCAGAATTGCCTTGAAAATAGAGTTGCAATCCACCGTCATGGTGGTTTCCGGTTCTAATTTCTCCGGCTCTCCTACTGCTTCTCCGTTTGCATTCATTGAATACTTTTCCCAACGAATCAGCTTATACCCTACGGCCGGATAAAAGTTTTCCGGCAGATTTGGTGAAAAAACTTCCTGATAAGAATGTTCTTCGTTCTGCACGTTGGTATTCTGATTGTTTCGGAAAGAAACCTGATAGACTTCCGGTGTCCATTTGGCGTATACATCCGTTCCATCCGGAACTTTCAATAAAACGCCGTCTTTGTCGAAAATCTGCGTGTTTTTCTCAAAATATCCTTCAAATACATAGTGTTCCTTTTTCGGTGGATGGATATTGCCGAAACTGCGGCTTTTCTCATCTTCCTTTCCTTCAAACACATATACCGAGTCATATTTCAAACCACTGCCCCCGCGGTTTACTTCGCCGCCATCCGGAGCATCTGCATGAAGCGTAACTTCTTTTGCGGCTGCACCGATGTAAGGGAACTTGTCCGGGTCTTTTAAGATGGCCGGGATGTTAGTTTTGTACTTCGTTTTGTAAACAGTTTTTAATGTGTTTTCCGGAGTTGTTACTGGTCCGCGGAATGCGAAACCATCTGTCGAATCCTGTGAATCAATTAATGTTATATTAGGGGAATTGCAATAAACAAGATTGTTTTTAAAGCAGTTTTTCCCAATAATCTCAAGTGAATCTGGCAAATAAATATTCACATCTCCTCGATACCCTTCATCTTTATCACCATAACCACTTTGACTAAACGCCCAATCATTAACCGTTTTCAGCCCCGTACAAGCCGTGGCGTCAACGACAATGCCTGAACTGGTGACGTTGAAGGAGCCGAGGAAAAACGAATCCTTGTTTTTCGCGTCTGCATCTCCTAACGATTCTACCTTGTGATAGGCGATAATATTTCCCTTGCTATCACATTCCGGTACTTTGTCGGGAATGATAATATTATCCGTTACCTCCTTAGAAAATTTTCCGTCCTGATATACTCCAATTATATGAACATTACGAGCTGCACTGCTTTCATCGCCCGATACTGTATCATATTCCCAGATAATATCTCCCTGTTCTGTCCCTGCGTACCCACTCACCGCATTCTGTTTTCCTTCTTTAATATAACAAGAACCGGCTAACAAGCCGGCAACAAACAATGCGCAGATAGCAAAGGATATGATATTTCTTTTTCTTGCTTTCATAAATAATCTCCTTTCTTAAAGCGATTCAGTTGTACGGCAGTTAATTACTACCGGACTCCTGTTGTTTTTAGTATAGTATTAATATGTCTGTTAAGTGGAGCTAATTATATTAGCCCCACCCAAATACAGATATTATGTGTTAAATTAAATTTTTATCTCGTAATTTATCTAAAATGTTCTTAAAAATTGACAAGTCTGTATAAGCATCAAATCGTAAATCATTTAATCCTTTTGGAAATTCAAAAGTTTCAGTATTTATAAATTGTTTGCATCTATCAATAAGATTTATGCCTTTGGATGATTCAAATGCTTTATAATATCTTTCGGTTTATCACTAATAGTATCCTTTATTCTTAATTCAATTAAATTTGCAACAAACATATATATTGTAAAGCATAAATTAATTTGCGTTACAATTAGAGTTATTTTGTCTTTTATAAATTCGTTTACAGAACGAAAATTTTTTCTATTATTTTCTCCATTCTCTTCTCCATAAAAAAAAGCTATTTACTCGCAAGCAAATAGCTCATATTTTGAATCGTCCACTAAAGCAAGACCTCTCTTTACTATATTATAACCCATTTCATAGAAATCACAATATCATTTTTATAATCACATGTCATAATCTTAGATTATGTGCTATTGATTTCCCAATTATATTCAAAATATTACATAGCAATGTGCCTTTGTCGCTTATATATGTTTTATGGTAACATATTTCCAATTGGAAATCAATTGTTTTTTTATTATTATACACAAGTTATATAATACTATACTTTGAAATTTTACAAGAGAGCACATTTGTCCCTTCTTTCATTTACCCAACTCACCCATTCAACACCAAATTCCTTATCTCCTCCGTCCGAACCGCACCAAATACCCGACTGTCCAACGAATGATTTCGATTATCTCCCATCACAAACCATTCATCCTCTTTTAATTTGCAAATACAATCCCTAGTTTTCATTGGCTCATTTAAATAAGGTTCCTCTATTTGTTTGTGATTCACATAAACTGCATTGTCCCGAATTTCCAACGTATCCCCAGGCGCACCAATAACCCGTTTAATAATATTTAGTTTACCATCCTCCATAAGATATTTCTTTGGCACATTCGCTTTTGGTGAAATGATAGCAGTAATAATATCGCCCTTTTCAATCCGCCCTTTTAATGCAGCACTGCAGAAAATCAGCTGACCATCCTTAAGCGTTGGCTCCATACTTTCCCCCTCTATCTGAGAAGGACGCACAAAATAAACAAGCACACAGGCAAAAATAATTCCAAGTAAAATAGGAAGACCATAAGCCCGTACAATTGTTTTTAATCTCTTTTTTGGGGGTTGCTTCAACATATCATCTCCTAGCATTTGTTTTCTATATAAGGCCGAAAATATAAACCTAATATACAATTAAATTTTTCTATTGACAAATCACCTTATTCTGATAAAATGGAATATGTTATGGAGACGTATCGAAGTGGTCATAACGAGAACGACTCGAAATCGTTTTGCCTTCACGGGCACATGGGTTCGAATCCCATCGTCTCCGTTTTCATTCCCTCGCTGTGTGCGGGGGATTTTTTGTAATAAACTTTTCTACTCCCCGTTAAGTGCCTCAATTAAAAACAATTCCACCGCTAACTGGTCCGACAATTTACCGGATTTAAACTGCTCTTCCAACTCCAATCTGGTTTGCAGCATCGCCAGTAATTTACTGCGCTTAAAAAGTGCCGCCTGTTTTTCATACTTAGGAATTGTAAACGGAGGAACCCCGCATTTTTTTGCAATTTCTCCTGAGCGAAGTCCGCGGTTTTTACACTCCTTCACCTGAAGTAAGATGTTGATGTGACGCGAAAACATAAATAAAATAGACATCGGCGATTCCTTGTTGGTATACAAATCTTCGTACAATTTCATCGCACGGTTTTTCTCGCCAAGTGCCACGGCATCAATCATGTCAAACATCTTGGAAACCGTTACTCCCGAACAAATAGCATCTACTTCCGGCACATCAATCAATTTACTTTCACCTACGTAGCCGATGCATTTTTCAAGTTCATTGCTGAGCATTTCCATATCCGTTCCCACTCGCTCAATCAACCGCTCGGCACCCTTTGTTGAAATGCTTTTCCCTGCTTTTTTCATGTAACCGGCAATCCACCGTTTCAACATATGTTCCGGCTGTCTTGTACACTCGGTCACACAGCCATTTTTGTTTATCCACTTAAAAAGACGGTTGCGCTTATCAATCTCGCGCTCCACAAAAATGATATAAGTGGTCTCCGGAAATGACTCCACATAATCTGCCATATCACTGCTGCTTTTAAAATAACCACTGTCCTCTACAACAATCAATCGATTTTCAGCAAAAAATGGAAGAATCTGAGCCGCCTCGGCAATCTGGGATGGCTCCGGTTTATCACGAAAAAATGTGCGGTTCATCTCATCATCCGGATTCGATAGTTTTTCAATCAACTGATTCCGATAATACTGAACCATGTATCGCTCCTCGCCGTATAAAAGCTGGAAACGGGATATTTGATTATTCTTTAACTCATCCTCAATGCGAAGCATATCTGACTCCTCTCAAAAATACGAGCCGGTCAGCATTTTTGTGACCGACTCGCTTTTACAAATTTCTAATTAGTCTTCATACTCTTTGTAATCAAAACTTCTAAACTCTGCAACCGTATTGTATCCGGCATAATCAACACATGCCATACCAACAAATGCACCGGTGAAGAATCCGCCATAGCTCTGCAGTACATAGTCATCCGATAAAATGGATGCGTCTAAAGTTACCGGAATTTCTTTGTAATTCTCACCATCAAATGAATATTCGTAGGTGTAAGTCTGTTTTCTAACTTTTGTGCGGAACCATACATCTGCGCCATCCGGTACCGGAATTGCATCATCGCGGAGGAATGATGTATAGCCGCCACGGTTACACTGGGCCACTTCGATGACACGTCCATTTTTCTCATTCCATGTGATAAATGCAAAGGACCAATGCTTGTCATTATAGAAGTTGGTAAGTCCTGCCATCTGCTGATAAGAAAATGGATTGTAACTTACTTTTACAGAAGCATCAAAGTTAAATGCCTGCCAGCGTTTTGCGACCAGTGACAGTTCATGTTTATTGCTCAGTGAACCCTGTCCGCGGAGAGTCAGTTTGCCATCTCCTGTCGTTCCCATTGCATCCGTAAATGGAACACGAAGGGTATTCCACTCATTATGTAATTTTTCAGTATCAAATTCATCATGCATGGAATGGTCAAGCGGTGCATCTGTTTTAATTGCATCTTTCGGTGCATCTACAAGAACCTTTCCACCGTGGCCGCCTTCAATACGAGGCCAGCCTTCTTCATCCCAGTATACTTTCTGAATCGCTGTCTCACGTCCAAGAGTACAGTAACCACGTGGGTCAATGCAGCACTGATTTTCATGAGTCCATGGACGTCCGCAAAGACTTGCATAATACCACTCACCACTTGGTGTATCAACAAGTGCGCCATGTCCCTGTTTCTGGATTTCCAAATATGGTGTATCAAAGTTTGTGATAAACGGACCATCCGGTTCTGTCTCAAAACTTAATTCATCAAGTGTTTTGGAACGGGCAACCACTTCCTGATGAGTATATACTGTTCCGCCTTGAGCAGCAAACAAATAATAATATCCATTAATTTTGTACAAGTGAGGTCCCTCGACCAATTTCACCTCTGTACCATTGTAAATATTTCTTGCTGTCTCCGGTTTTAACTGCATCGTATCTGTATCAAATTCTGTCAATGTAATGCCATCAAATGCATGGTGATACTCTCTGTGATCCCATGTCTGTTGAACGAGATATTTTCTTCCGTCATCATCATGGAATAACGAAGCATCAAAACCAACACCATTCACACGAATTGGGTCAGACCAAGGACCATGAATATCTTCTGCTGTCGTGATGTAGTTTACCATATCTTTAAATGGTCCCTCGGTTACTTTAACATCTGTGTAAACAAGCCAGAACTTACCATCTGCATAAGAAAGATCCGGTGCCCAGATACCGCCTGAAGACGGATTTCCTTTCATATCAAGCAGTGTCGTTGTTGACAATGCCGATGGCAGCAGTTTCCAGTGAACCATATCTTTGGACTCGTGCAGGCGAACCCCCGGGAACCACTCAAATGTAGAATTTGCAATATAATACGTGTCATCGACACGAATGATTGACGGGTCCGCATTAAAACCCGGCAATACAGGATTTTTAATCTGTTCCATAATTTAATAACCTCCAAAAGTAATCATTTCTGTTTGCAGTAACATTATATCAAAAAAACAACGACTTGTCTTTAAGATTTTCAAACTTTTGCTTCCATATTTTTCGGCAGTACCAGATTGAGAATTACAGCCACTAAAAAGACTACTGCTACGCAGTTCTGAGCAAATACATTTTGCACAATCTGAGGAAAAATCGCAAAAATCTCCGGCACCTGGGTAAAACCGATTCCCACGCTTAAGGACAACGCAGCTATGGTAATGTTTCTCTGGGTAAATCCACATTTTCCAATCATCTGGATACCACTGACTACAATTGTACCAAACATCATAATCGTACATCCGCCAAGGACGGAATCCGGAAGCGTTGCAAGCACAGCACCGAAAATCGGAAAGATACCTGCCAAAATCATAATCACCGCGCCAGTCGCAATAGCAAACCGGTTCACAACTTTTGTCATTGCCACAAGACCGACATTCTGGCTGAAAGAAGTAATCGGCAGACAGCCAAAGCAGGCAGATAACGCACTAACAAAACCATCACAGGCAATCGAACCTGTTGTCTCCTTCACCGTCACGTCACGGTTTAACCCGGATGAGGCAAGTGCCGATGTGTCTCCAATCGTCTCCGTTGCCGACACAAGAAAAATTAATGTAACCGATACAATGGCATTTAAATTAAACTCCATCTTAAATGGCATAATATGCGGAAATGCAATAATCGACGTATTTGCAAGTGCGGAAAAATCCACCTGATGCATACAAACCGCCAGAATATATCCAACCACAAGTCCGAACAAAACCGACAACTGTTTAAAATAAGATTTGGCAAATAAATTAAACAAAATGCAGCTAAGTAACGTCACAGTTCCGATAATCCAGTTCTGTACCGAACCAAAGTTCTCACTTCCACTTCCACCGCCAAACGAAGCAGAACCAACCGACAATAGAGAAAAACCAATCGCAGTAACAACACTCGCTGCTACAATCGATGAAATCCACTTCAACCAGTACTTTGCAAATAATCCCAGCGTTCCTTCTAAAATACCACCGACCAAAACGGCACCCACAATCGTCTCATATCCGTAAGTTGTTCCAATAAAACACAAAATGGATACGAATGTAAAACTAATTCCCATTACAATCGGCAGTCCCGAACCAACACGCCAGATTGGAAACAACTGTATTAACGTACCAATTCCGGCAATCAGCATAGCACTCTGAATCAACATAGCAATCTGCCCATTTGATAATTTGCAGGCGTTTGCTACAATAATAATTGGCGCAATGTTTGCCACAAACATCGCTAAAATATGCTGTAATCCAAACGGCACGGCATGACCAAGCGGCACTTTACCATTTAATGTATAAATATTGTCAATGGAAGCTTTTGTTTTTTTCTCTTTATTCATTTTATCCTCTTTCTCCTGTGTAATTATTGCTCACGAAATGTAATCGAACCGGTCTCTGCATCCATGGCATCCACAATTGCCAGTGATTCCAACTGATAACCAAGATTTCTAATGGTCTGTCCGCCAATCTGGAATCCTTTTTCAATCGCAACACCAATTCCCTCAACCGTTGCCCCGGCGCTATTTACAATCGAAATCAGCCCCTGCAGGGCACATCCATTTGCTAAAAAATCATCAATAATTAACACATGGTCATCCGGTGATAAAAATTTCTTTGATACAATTACCTGATTTTTGCATTTATGAGTAAATGACTCCACTTCTGCCACATACATATCACCATCAATATTGATGCTTTTTGATTTCTTGGCAAAAACAACCGGCGTTCCAAAATATTTAGCAACAATACACGCAATTCCAATTCCGGACGCCTCAATCGTTACTACCTTATTAATCGGTTTTCCGGCAAAACGGCTTTTCCATTCTTCACCCATTTTTTCAAATAATTCGATGTCCATCTGGTGATTCAGAAAACTATCCACTTTTAATACATTTCCTTCTTTTACTACTCCATCTTTTTGAATCCGTTCCTCTAAAAAGTTCATTTGTAATTCCTCCTGTAACCGTTATTGTAATATAATCACCAGTCACTTAGCAAGCGTTTTTTACCACTTTCTTTTTTCCACAAAGAAAGGTACCATTTTCCGTTTTGATATTCAATGGATACCGCCCCTTCTTTATCCGTCCGGTATACCTTAGAACCTATATTTTCAAGACGTTTCAACGTCTCTTTGTGCGGATGTCCATAACGGTTCTTTTTTCCACATGAAATAACGGAAACATCTGGTTTTACCTGCTCAAGAAAAGCCTCTGAACTCGCTCCCTTACTGCCATGATGCGCAACTTTCAAATAATTTACATGGGAAAGTTTATTGATGATTTCTTTCTCCCCCGCTTCCTCTAAATCTCCGGTAAATAATCCTGTAAAATTCTGATAATTCACCTTCAAAACAAGTGAAGAATCATTCGCTGATTTCCATTCATAATCCGGATATGGATGCAGACAGGCTATTCGTAACTCATCAATTGTTACCGTATCGCCACGCTGCATAAACATAAGATTGCATCCTTTATTTCGGAGTTCGTCTAACAGCGTACAGTACGCCTCCTCTTTTTCATTTAATTTCGGTAGAATTACGGTTCCAATTTTTACTCCCATCTGATTGGCAGCACACAGCCATTCGACGGCACCATTAGTATGGTCTATGTCACTGTGCGTCAAAAAAAGATACGACACATAAGAAATTCCCTGCGATTTCAGGAAAGGAATCATACGGTATTTTCCTACTTTATTTACATCAGAACTGCCTCCATCAATTAAAAACGTATGATTTTTTGTGCGGATGCAGCTACAATCTCCCTGACCGACGTCCAGATTGGTAATCTGCAAATCAAAATTATTATGAACCGGCAGAAATAATACAAAAACGCCAAAGGCAAGAGTCAATAAAAATATTTTCTTCTGTTTCCATTTCTGCAAAAATAAAAACAAAACACCACATCCATAATACAAGAACACCTGCCAATCTGTCGGTTTTCCTGTGATAACAACAGCCCCCGGAATCTTTACAAACAAATTTCCAATCCACTCAAATAACATAAAACAAAAATGTGCAAATCCAAAGCAGAATTTTCCTGCAAAAATGGTAATACTTCCCAGTCCGATTCCAGCCAGTGAAGTCACAAGAATTCCTCCCATAAACGGCAGAAACAGTACATTGGCGGCAATACTTAAAATTGAAAATTCATAATAAGCCGTCAAAAGAATAGGAAGTGTAACAAGCTCAATACCAGCCGTTCCGGCAACTGCCATCCAAATCGGATTTTTACTTTCCCACGCATCACAGAACACATCCACAAAAACATAGATTCCGAGCACCGTTCCATAAGAAAGCAAAAAACCGGTCTGGAACAATACCATAGGATGAATCAAGAGCTGACATATCGCACTGAACGAAAGTGCACTCAATCCATCATAATGTCTTCCGGCAAGTCTTGCCAAAAGCATACATCCCATCATGATAACTGCCCGCTGTGTCGAAATGGAAAAGCCGGTCAAAATACCATAAAGGAACAAAAGCACCATGGTTACAACGGCCGCTCCCTGCATTGGCATAAAATATTTGCGCAGTACAAAAAACAGGCTGGCACCAATGAGTGAAATATGCAGTCCGGATATGGCAAGCACATGTGCAATTCCATTCTCCTGATACAACTGTTTCACTTCATCAGACAACCCACTTTTATCGCCCAAAACCATTGCGGATACAATCCCCGCTGTTTTTTCATCACAGCACAAAGAAACCACATCTTGTAAGTGATTTCTCAATCGATGCAGAAAATCTTCCGGATTTTTAACCGTATTCTTTTTTATTTCTATTTTACCGGCAAATCCCTGCGCGGTAATTCCTAATTCCGTGTTGTATTTATATTCATCAAATTGTCCGGGATTTCCCGGTTTCTCAAACGAATGGATGGAGGCTGTGACCGCCAAAAGATTACCAATATGCAGCTCCTTTGGCATCGCCGTATTCTCATTTGCATATAATTTTATTTTTTTGCACGAAAATGAATCCTCCCCTTTTACGTCACGAACGACAAGCGTATATCCATTATCTTTTTTTACAAATTCTTCAAGTTCGCAAAGAAAATGAATCGACTCCCGCTCATAAGAAACCGGTTCCTTTGTATTTATCCACGCATTACAAAGAATCCCCAAAATCATGCATACCAATACCACACAAAGTGGTCTTCTCCTCACCCGATTCCTCCCTTTTTATTTCATGTTCTATTTCTCATTTACCGTTTCCACAAGATTTAAATTCCGCTCCAATACTGAATGGAACGAATTCATCTCCCCGTACTGCTCCTGTGCCTCACCATCAATGGTAAATTGTACCCGGTTGACATTAGAAAGTTCACACAATGTATTTACAATTGAATACACTGTTACCTCACTGCTGATTTCTGCCAGCAAATCATTAAATCCGCTTCCCAAATCCACATAACAAATCTGGTCGCGTATTGTTATGTGATTCACTACCGTTTCCTTTGGAATTGCCGGTTTGACATCCTTTAATTTCCCTTTTTGTCCGGCTATCACTTCATCTGCCTGAATCAATTGATTAATCAGAAGTTCCGCCAACGGTGTTGCCGCATTGTAAGTTACCGATGTCGTTACCGCACGCAGTTTATCTCCTGTGCGGTTCGATAAATACAACGTAACCTGTCTGCTCTGTTCCTTTCCCAAAGCATCCAGATTCTGCACAAAATCATCGGCACTCATCGGTCCTACGGCATTTCCCGAAAGCATGAGTGGCTGGTCTTCTACATAAAATTCCACATAATGAATCTCATCTAACTGGCATAATGTTTCCACAATTGCTGCACGGGACAATGTCTCTTCCACGCCGCTTCTCTCATAATACGCAGCAGAAAAAGAAATTGACATCTGATGATTTTTCAGTTCAAAATCTAACACATCTACATTTTCACTAATCGGACTCTTTAAGTTGGCATCCTCCCCCGTAGTCTGAAGCTGTTTTAATAAATCGGCAACAACTGCGTTCGTATCCTTTTTTTTATGAGGAGATTCCATCGTCCCTTCTACAAGTCCTGTCATATCCTGATTCAGATAATAAACCAAATATGAATCCATTTCTTCCTTACTTTTTCCACAAGAAACTAAAATTCCCGCCGCCATAATAAGAAACATGGAAATTATAATCTTTTTCATAGCAGCCTCCTATTCCAAATACATCAGAGGAATTCGTACGGCAAACGTAGTTCCCTGTTGTTCTATACTGTGAACTTTAATTGAGCCACGGTGCAATAAAATTGCATTTCTCGTAATTGCAAGTCCTAAGCCGTTTCCACCGGTTTCTCTGGAACGTGCCTTATCCACACGATAAAAACGCTCGAAAATACTATCCTGCAATTCTTCCGGAATACCAACCCCGGAATCCGACACCTTCAAATAAAAGAATTTATGGTCTGCATTCAAAGAAACACGAACCCAGCCATTATCGTAATTATACTTAATCGCATTTTCAATCAGATTGCGAAATGCCATAGCCAATTTTACTTCATCCACCTGTGCTGTAACAGAACGAACACTTTCAAAAATCATCTCAATATTCCGCTTATCCGCAATCGGCTGAAGCTGTTTCAAAATTGCTTCGAGAAATTCATTAATATTGACCTCGGAAATATTGACTTCCGATGCATTTTTATCCATTTTTACAAGGGTAAGCAAATCATTGATAATTTTATTCATTCGCTCCAATTCTTCATTAATGTCCACCATAAATTCCTGATAAAGTTCAACCGGAACATTTTCCTGTCCAATCAAAGATTCTGCTAAAACTTTAACCGACGTAATCGGTGTCTTCAACTCATGTGAGACATTCGACACAAACTCCTGTCTTGCATCTTCCAGATTCTGCAGCACACTAAGCATTGAATTAAATTTATCCGAAATATCCTCTGCTTCCGAATATCCGGTTATCTGCATCGTCTCATTAAAATCACCGGAAGAAATCATCGCAATCGAGCCGGCTACTTCCTTCATAGGCATTACAACCTGACCAGAATACAAAACAGAAATCACAAGAATAATAAGTCCAAGCACCAATACGAGCGTAATAGCAATCGACTGCATCGAATCATACAGAGTGTTCACACTGTTCAGCGAAAAATTCATTACGACAACACCATCAATCGAATTGCTCTCCGGATTATGCACCGGAAGGACCAGTTCTACCATGTTTTCACTCTGGCTTACAAATTTGCTGTCTGCACCGTTAACACACCGGACAACTTCCTCCAAAAGAATTACTTTACCTTCTTCTAACCCATATGTGTCACGGGTTATATTCAAATCAGAATCCGCAATCAAAATACGGCCTCCAAAAATATCCGCAACCTGTGTCAGTTCAGAATCTACTTCTGCCCCTGAATCACTGGTAAAATAAGCAGAAGAAACAACAAGGTTACATATAATGGAACCTCGCGTCTGCAATTCGTTGATACGTTGTGAAATAGCCTTTGCCCGGTATGTATTGATAAAAATCAACGTAAATACAACGAGCGGAATGATTCCTATCAGAATCAATACGGCCATGCTTTGTGCCCGCAGGCTTTTAAAAATTTGAATTTTACTCTTTATTCTCGAAATAATAACCAACACCCCATTTTGTATGTATAAATGCCGGATCGCTTGGTGTCTCTTCTATTTTTTCACGAAGTCTTCGGATATGAACATCCACGGTTCTTGCATCCCCCGGATAAGCAGCTCCCCATACTTCATGAAGCAGATTATCCCTGCTGTAAATCTTTCTCGGATTACGAACCAAAAGACTCAATAATTCATACTCACGTGTTGTCAGACTAATTTCCTTATCCTTGATATAAACACGTTTACCCATCGAATCCACCTTAAGGCTTCCATAAACTTCCAGTCCATCGGATTCTTTTTGATTTTTCTTACTGCTTCGTCGAATAATCGCCTTAATTCTCGCCTTAACCTCTAAAATATTAAATGGTTTCGTAATGTAATCATCAGCTCCATATTCGAGTCCAAGGATCTTATCCATGTCGTCGCCTTTTGCTGTAAGCATAATAATCGGAACATCTGAAAATTCCCGAATCTGCTGACAAACTTCAAACCCTGACATCTTTGGTAACATCACATCTAACAAAATAATATCATATTTTTTTTCGTGAGCCGCCTCTAAAGCACTCTCTCCATCATATGCATAGTCCACTTCCATTCCATCCTGCTCTAAGCTGAAACGGATTCCTTTCACAATTAATTTTTCATCATCCACTACTAAGACTTTTTTTGCCATCTGCTCTGCCTCCACAAATTTTACAGTTATACTGTAATATCATCCTTGATTTTTCCGAACACTCCTTCTTTAATTCCGGTAATGTTCATAATGTCCTCAATTTTCTTAAACGCACCGTTTTTTTCCCGGTAGGAAATAATCTGTGCTGCTTTGGATTCCCCTATCCCGCTTAATTTCATCAGTTGTTCTGCGGAAGCAGTATTCAGATTAATTTTACCCGCTTCATCTGCTGATGACATTCCATGGGAACTTTGTTCCTCTTGCGCGGCTTTCCTTTTCCTCTTCTTTTCAATCGTAAGTTGTGTTCCATCCTTGATAACCTCTGCTAAATTAACAGAAAGTTTATCTGCTTTTTTGGTAAAGCCGCCTGCTTTTTCCACAACATCGATAAAATGAGGTTCTTTTGCAAAAGTATATACTCCCGGATTCTTCACTTCGCCACATATGTAAATATACACCACAGCTTCTGTTTTTGAATCCGATGTTTCTTTTTTACCCTTTGTTTCTCCCGGCTGATCAGCAAACGATTCCGTCACAACTGCTTCTTTTTTAGAACCGGCATTTAGTGAAAAATACAAAACACCGCATAAAAAGAAAGCTCCAATCAAGAGAACCATTTTTAACTTATTTTTGTTATCTTTCATCACTCTTTCCTTTCTGGCCGGAAAAAAAGAGTGCTACTTAACTATTTTACCAATGTTATTCCATTTTTACAATGGCAAATTTACTTATTTTTTACTTCCACTTGAAAATGGCAATTCCAGCAACAATCGCAGCTACACCAATACACTTTCTCCACTCAAACGGCTGTTTATCAATCCCAAACAGCCCAAAAAGTTCAATCAGATACGACATGACGATCTGAACCGACACAATAAACATCGCAGAACGGGCAGGACCAATCGCATTAATGCTGTAAATTACCGTATAAGTAATAAAAGCCCCCAGTGCTCCACCTAACAGCATATATTTAGGCGAAACATGCCACAAACTGCTGATTGCACCATCTCTTCCGGTAATAAACCAAGCCAGTACACAGACCACAAATGCACTAATCTGTACAAATGCAGATGACAGCCAGATACTCGTCTGTTTGGTCACTTCCGCATTAAATACACCCTGTACACTCATAATGGCACCTGAAATGGCAGCCACTAAAATCCCCAACATAAAAGCACCTCCTTAGCAACCTTACGATAAACGATTCTACCGTAAAGTCTTTCCAAGAAAGGTGCAATTATTCATCCATTTTTAATCATCCAGAACAGAATCTAAAATCGCAATCATTTTATCCACATCGCTTTTTTCAATAATAAGCGGCGGAATAAAACGAATGACATTTGCGCCTGCGCTCATAAAAATGACGCCCTTTTCTAACGCCTTTGTAATATAAGGGCCGGCAGGAACGGAAAGTTCCAAGCCACGCATCAGTCCCATACCACGTGTCTCAACAGCAATTTCTTTTTTCTCCACCAATTTCTGCAGACACTCACCAAGATACTCGCCAACTTCTTTCACGTGATTTGGAATTTCTCTCTTTTCAAAAATTTCCAATGTCTTTGCTACTGCTGCGCAGGCAAGTGGATTTCCGCCAAATGTCGTGCCATGGTCTCCCGGCACGAGACATTTTGCCACTTCTTCTTTCGCAGCAATCGCGCCTACCGTAATTCCATTTCCGATTCCTTTTGCCATCGTCACGATATCCGGCACAATATCGTATTTTTGGTACGCAAACATCTTACCGGAACGTCCCATACCACACTGAATTTCATCACAAATCATAACGATATCATTTTCATCACACAATTTACGGATTCCCTGTAAAAATTCAGCGTTTGCAGGATAAATTCCACCTTCGCCCTGAACGGCTTCCACAATGATGGCATATGTATTTTCTGTAACCGCTGCTTTTACACTCTCGAAATCGTTGTAATCAGCAAATGTAACACCCTGTAACATCGGTTCAAAAGGCTCTCTGTATTTTGCCGTACCGGTAACGGACAATGCTCCCATGCTTCGTCCGTGAAATGCTTTATTCATCGAGATAATCTCATGACGATTTTCATGCCCCTGCATAATGGCATATTTTCGTGCCATTTTCAAAGCGCCCTCATTGGCTTCCGTACCGCTGTTTGCCATAAATACACGGTCAAGTCCGGTTGCCTTTGCAAGACCTTTCGCTGCCTGCAATAATGGCTCCGAATAAAAATAGTTAGAAAAATGAATTCCTTTATCAATCTGTGCTTTCAAAGCATCTGTGTATTCCTTATCTCCATAGCCCAATGCACAAACGGCAATTCCGGCACCAAAATCCAAATATTCTTTTCCGTCTGTATCGTATAATTTCACGCCATCTCCATGATCTAACACAACCGGATAACGGTTATACGAATGAACTAAATACTTCTCTGATTCATCTATCATCTGTTTCATATCACATGCTCCTTCCTAATCCTGCTCATGCGGATACAATGTTGTGTGGTTATCAATAATTGCTGTACCAATACCTTTTTTGGTAAAGAACTCAAGTAACAGACAATGCTGTCTGCGTCCGTCCAGAATATGGACACGGCTTACACCTTCTTCTACCGCTTCCACACAGTTTCTTATTTTCGGAATCATACCACCGCCAATGGTTCCATCCTCAATCAACTGTTTTGCCTCATCAGTTGTTAATACAGAAATCAATGTTTCCGGGTCTTTCGGGTCTTTGCAGACACCCTCAATATCTGTCATAAATGCCAGTTTTTCTGCATGAATACACTTTGCAACTGCACTTGCCGCATCATCCGCATTAATGTTATATGCCTGATAATTTTCATCCATACCAATCGGCGCAATAATCGGAATAAAATCTTTGGCAATCAAAGTGTCAATCAAATCGGAATTAACAGATTTTACTTTTCCCACAAAACCGATATCTCTTCCACCGGCTGTTTTTTTCTCACAGAGCATTGTGCCGCCGTCTTTTCCACTGATGCCGGCTGCCTTTACGCCAAGTTTCTCCATCATCTGGACTAAATGCTTATTTACCTTATTTAAAACCATTTCTGCCACTTCAATCGTATCGGCATCTGTCACACGAAGTCCTTCTACAAATTCACTCTCTTTTCCCATATAGCCAAGCCATTTGCTAATTTCTTTTCCGCCGCCGTGAACAATAATCGGCTGCATGCCAACCAGTTTCAACAAAGCAACATCTTTAATTACTGATTCCTGCAATTTTTCATCCAGCATAGCGCTTCCGCCGTATTTTACAACTACTTTTTTTCCGTTGAAATCACGGATATAAGGCAGCGCCTCAATCAGCGTTTCCGCCTTAAGTACAACTTCTTTCATCTTATCTTCCATCTTTTTGTCCTCTCTAACTTCTGTAATCGCCATTTATTTTTACATAATCATAAGTCAAATCGCATCCCCAGGCAATTGCCGATGCATCCCCCTGCTTCATGTCGCAAATAAATGTAACTGCATCTTTTCCTAATAAAATAGTCGCCTCATCTTCACTGTAATCTGTCGGCACACCATCTTTTACTAAAACAATCTGCTCATCCTCAGCTTCTAAAATCAAATCGATTACATCTGGGTCAAAGTCTGCACCGGAATACCCCAGTGCGCACAAAACACGTCCCCAGTTCGCATCCTTGCCAAACACCATTGCTTTCACGAGGTTTGAAGTCACAACCGATTTACTAAAAATCTTTGCCTCTTCTTTATTCTTACAGTGAACTGCTCTTACTTCCATCAGCCTCGTAGCGCCTTCTCCGTCCGCTGCCATCTGTTTTGCCAAATCCGTTGCAACAAAACTCAGTGCCTCTTTGAATTTTACATATCCATTCGTTCCTGCTTTGATTTCAACACCGGATTCGCCATTGGCAAGCACCAGATATGTATCATTTGTTGATGTATCGCGGTCAACCGAAATCATATTAAAACTATCTGACACAATTTCGGAAACCATTTCCTGCAGTAAATCATGTGAAATTTTTGCATCTGTTGTCGTAACGCTAAGCATCGTTGCCATATTCGGGTGAATCATACCGGAGCCTTTGCTCATGCCACCAACTGTTACGGTTACTCCGTCCACCTCAAAACTGGCTGCCGCTTCTTTCGGAACAGTGTCCGTTGTCATAATTGCCTTAGCCGCAAGCAGACCTGCTTCTTTTGTATCTGCCAGTGCATCCTTTAAAAGTTTTGCACCTTTTTGTATCGGTTCTTTTTTTATCTGCATTCCGATAACGCCGGTTGAAGCTGTCAAAACCTCTTTTGTCGAAACGCCAAGTGCCTCTGCAATTTGTGAAGCCATGTACTCATTAATTTCTTTACCTTCGCCTCCGGTACAGGCATTGGCAATTCCACTATTCAATACGACCGCATGAACATCCTTTTTGCTCTCAACAATTTCTTTATCCCACCAAACCGGTGCTGCCTTTACTACATTCGTTGTAAAAGTTCCTGCACAGACCGCCGGGCTTTCTGTATAGACAAGGGCCATATCTGTACGGTTTTTATATTTAATTCCTGCCTCTGCGCTCGCCGCCATAAATCCTTTTGCTGCTGTAACGCCGCCTTCTATTGTATTCATCATATTTTCCTCCTTTACGGAACCATCGGTACAAGCCGGAGCCCCTCTGCCTCATCAAATCCAAACATCAGATTCATGTTTTGAACTGCCTGTCCGGCAGCACCTTTTGTGATATTATCCATTGCTCCCATCATAATCACGCGATGCGTACGCTCGTCAACTTTTACATTTACATCGACAAAGTTGCTTCCCTCAACCCATTTGGTCTCCGGACACACACCCTCATCCAGCACGCGCACAAAATATTCATCTTGATATGCTTTCACATAAGCCTCTCGAATCTGCTCTTTTGTCACACCTTCTTTGTATTTTGCATATGCCGTAACCAAAATACCACGGTTCATTGGAATCAAATGCGGAGTAAAATTAAGTGTAACATCTTTTCCGCTAATATAGGAAAGCTGTTCTTCAATCTCCGGTGTGTGACGGTGCGTGGCTACCCCATATGCCTTAATATTCTCATTTACTTCGCAGTAAAGATTTGGAACTTTTGCACCTCTTCCTGCCCCTGATGTTCCGGATTTTGCATCAATAATTAAAGTATCCATATCAATCAGTCCTTCTCTTGCAAGCGGTGCAATCGAAAGTGTTGAACAGGTTGGATAGCATCCCGGATTAGCAATTAAACGTGCCTTTTTAACCTGCTTGCGGTTTAACTCACACAATCCGTATACAGCCTCATCCAAATACTGAGGGCTTTTATGTGTGATGCCGTACCATTTTTCATAAACCGCAACATCTTTTATTCGGTAATCCGCACTCAAGTCAATCACCTTTGCCTGGGAAAGGATTTCGTCATCCAGAACACCTGCCAAATACCCCTGCGGTGTTGCGGTAAATATCACGTCTGCCTCTTTTGCCAAAGTATGTAAATCATCACTTTTACAAATATTTTCTACAATCTGAAAAACATTTCCAAAAACGGAACTAAATTTCTTATCCACATAGCTTCTCGAACCATACCATACAATCTCAACTTCTTTGTGCTGCAATAATAATCGAACCAATTCCTGTCCTGCGTACCCTGTAGCACCGATAATTCCAGCCTTTATCATAGCATCCTCCATTCCGCCGTACTTTGGCAGCTCACTCTTTTTATTCATCATTTATGCATATTTATACATATTATACACAAACCTCAATTATTATACATCTTTTCCAATAAATATGCAATACCTAACTAGAATTTATTCGTTATTCTTTGAAAATAATTGATTTTATGCTTGCATAATATTCACTTGTGGTGTATATTAGAAAAAGGTTAATACCAAAAAATACATACGGAGGTTCTATTATGAAAGAAAAAGTTATTTTAGCTTATTCCGGCGGCCTGGATACAACAGCAATTATTCCATGGCTTAAAGAGAATTTTGATTATGAAGTTATCTGTGTCTGCATTGATTGTGGACAGGGTGAAGAATTGGACGGTCTGGAAGAAAGAGCTAAGTTCTGTGGTGCATCCAAACTTTATATTGAGGATGTTGTCGATGAGTTCTGTGATGAATATGTAGTTCCTTGTGTACAGGCTCATGCTGTATATGAGAACAAATACCTTCTTGGTACTTCGATGGCTCGTCCGGTTATTGCAAAACGTCTTGTTGAAATTGCAAGAAAAGAAGGCGCTACTGCTATCTGCCATGGTGCTACCGGAAAAGGAAATGACCAGATTCGTTTCGAACTCGGTATCAAAGCACTTGCTCCTGATTTGAAAATTATTGCAGCTTGGAGAAGTGATAAATGGACAATGGATTCCCGTGAATCCGAAATTGAATACTGCAAGGCACATGGAATTGATCTTCCATTCTCCGCAGATTCCAGTTACAGCCGTGACCGCAACTTGTGGCATATCAGCCATGAAGGTCTTGAATTGGAAGACCCGGCAAACGAGCCTAACTTCGATCATCTTCTGGTTCTTGGTACTACACCGGAAAAAGCACCGGATGAAGGTGAATATGTAACTATGACATTTGAAGCCGGCGTTCCTAAGAGCGTAAACGGAAAAGAAATGAAAGTTTCCGATATTATCCGCACTCTGAATGAATTAGGTGGAAAACATGGTATCGGTATTGTTGATATCGTAGAAAATCGTGTTGTTGGAATGAAATCCCGTGGTGTTTATGAAACTCCTGGCGGAACAATTCTTTACGAAGCTCATCAGCAGTTGGAAGAATTAATCCTTGACCGCGATACAACAACATTAAAAATGGATATGGGGAATAAACTTGCTCAGATTTGTTACGAAGGCAAATGGTTCTCTCCTCTCCGCGAGGCAGTTCAGGCATTTATTGAGTCCACACAGAAATATGTAACCGGCGAAGTTAAATTCAAACTGTACAAAGGAAACATTATCAAAGCCGGAACCACTTCACCATACAGCTTGTACAATGAAAGCATTGCAAGTTTTACAACCGGAGATTTGTATGACCATCATGATGCAGAAGGCTTCATTAACCTCTTTGGTCTTTCTACCAAAGTTCGCGCAATGAAGATGGCAGAAGTAGAAAAGAATAATAAGTAAACAACCGTATTGTTGTAAATAATAAAACAGCCTTCCATCCAATGATGTGAAGGCTGTTTTATTATCTTTTTATATCACTGATATATCAGAAGATTTTATGCATCTTCATTGGTATCTTCTTCTGCTAACTGTTCGTATTCATCCGTAGAACCAAACTCAGCAAATTCAGAGAAGTCCTCATCCTCATATGATGCTGCCGCTTCATCTTCCTCTACATCAGCAGATCCCTCAACTTCATCAGTCTCCGTTTCAACTGCTTCGTCGTCAACAGTTTCACTTTCCTCTGCATCGTCCGAAATCGTAAGATAAACGTCATCATCTACCCCAGTTTCCACATCCTCTGCTGCTTCTGTTTCCTCATAAGATTCAGATTCTTCTACGACATCTTCGTAATCAACGGCAGCTGAAACATCCTCATGCGCCTCTGTTACAAATTTAGCAACTTCAGAATCCAAACGACGGCTTACATCCTCTGTTACACGAATGCTTGTCTGAATATCCATCATACTATCCGTCAATGTAGTTACAGACTCAGATACACCGGATACCTGATTGGAACTATCATTAATCGTCTCTGAAATCTCATGTATCAGTGTTGCCATCTCATGCATCGTATCTTTCAATGCGGTTGCACTGTCAGCAAACTGAAGCATCAATGTATCAATACGATTTGCATCGTCGTTATACTGGTTACCGGTATTTACAAGATTATCATAATCCGGCATAACCTCATTTTGGATAAATGTCAGCATCTTATTGGCATTGTCCGCAAGCTCTCCTACTGAAGAATTTACTTCCAAACTGATTTCCTGAATGTTATTCGCTGTCTCACGGCTCGAATCTGCCAGCTTACGAATCTCATCAGCCACTACAGCGAAGCCCTTACCAACCTCACCGGCACGTGCTGCTTCAATAGATGCATTCAAGGCAAGCAGGTTTGTCTGAGAAGAAATCTCCAAAATATCATTTGTCAATACATTAATCTTTTCAACATCTTTACTCTTTTCAAGAGAACTCTGAAGCAGTGTATTAATTTCACTTGCCATCTCTGCCGTCATCTTACGGCGTCTCTGACCACTCTCCTGCAATGCGTTCGCACGGTCTTTAATTTCTTTTGCGAAATCAGAACCATTATTTGCCTCACCGGCAATATGCTCCATTGCTTCATAAACACGTCCTGCCTGGTCATTCAGATGGTCGGCGTGGTTTGCTACCTCTTCCATTCCGGCAGAAAGTTTTTCCATTACCTCAGATACCAGTTTGATATCGCCATTCGATGTATTTACACCATTAAACACCTGCTCTACATTGCCCTGCAGCTCAACGGCATCGGATTTGATTTCCATAATAATGTCGCGGAGCAAATCAATGAACTTATTAATTCCGACAACCAATGTTCCCACTTCATCTTTTGTTTTTACCTGAATCTGGGATGTGAGGTCACCGTGGTCTTGTTCAATACTTCGTACAATACCGTTCAAGTGACGAATTGCATGTTTGGTTGGACGAAGGATTGTTGCTACAACCATTAAAATACAGAATACAATAGAAACAACCAACAAAGCAATCAAAACAACAAATGCTAATGTACTCTGTGATGCAGCTGCACTAAGTGCTCCCTGCGAATCCTCTGCTTTCTGGCTGTTCACCTTCTGCATATCATCAATAGCACTCTGGAATTTCTTGTAGATAGGCTCTACCGCTTCATTCAAATTCTTCATGCCATTCAGTTCATAATCATCAATTGCCTTTTTCGATTTCTGGTAAGACTCACTAAATGTTGCATACGCAGCCTTATAGTCTTTTACGGCATCGGCTTCACCACTGTCAGAACTCTTCTCTGCAATAACAGAAATATTCTTATCCATGCGTGCTGTAGCTTCTTTAATATCCTTTGATAACTGTTTTAAATCATCGTCATCAAATGCAGTTACATAGCGAGCCAGCTTATACTGAAGCAATATAAAATCGGACTCCATCTCTCCTGTCTTATCCGTTATCGTCATGTAATTGTCGCTAACCGACTTGGTTGCCTGATTCATCTGTGCAATCTTTGAATAAATCAATGTAGAACACAGTCCACATACAATTGCAAGAATACAAAACGGCACCATGATTTTCAATCCAATTGACTTCCTCATAACAAATCTCCTTTTTATGTAATTATATAGTTATACACTCCATTCAAATTATAACATCATGCCCCCAAAAAAACAAGAAAGAATGTCTTAAATCGACACTCTTTCCCTAAAAAAAATTCAATATTAACCTTTTATTTATTAATGTCTCTCACATCATATGGCGTACTCTGATATACATAATAGTTAAGCCAGTTACTATAGAACAATTGACCGGCAGAACGCCAGCGGACAACCGGCTTTTTCTCCGGGTCATCATTCGGAAAATAATTAGCCGGAATACTCGGATTCATTCCCTTATCCAGGTCACGAAAATATTCTTTTGCCAGTGTATCCGAATCATACTCCAAATGTCCCGTCATAAAAAACTGTCTGCTGTCTTCTGTTTTTATAACCGCCACACCTGCTGCATCTGATACGGCAAGCACTTCCAGCTCCGGAATTTTCTCAACATCTTCTCTGTTTACCGTCATCGCACGTGACTGCGGACAATCAAAAATATCATCAAAACCGCGAAACAGCGGAGAACTTTTTTTCAGCACCCGATGTTTGTACACGCCGGATAATTTTTCCTCTCTGTCGACTCTCTCAATACCATAGTGATAATATAAACCGGCAAATGCAGCCCAACACATGTAAAGAGTACAATGAACATGCTTCTTTGACCACTCCATAATGTTTGTTAACTCATCCCAGTAATCCACATCCTCAAATTTGGTATAGTCAAGCGGTGCTCCTGTAATAATCATACCATCAAAATTACGGTCTTTGATGTCATCAAATACACGATAAAAAGTTTCCAAATGGCTTGGTGCCACATGCGTCGGCTTATAACTGCTCGTCTGCATAAACTCCACATCCACCTGCAGCGGTGTATTGGACAATTTACGCAAAAGCTGTGTTTCTGTCTCAATCTTTGTCGGCATAAGGTTTAAAATCAATACATGCAGCGGTCGAATATCCTGATGCATTGCACGATACTCCGTCATTACAAATATATTTTCATTTTCCAAAATTTTCTGGGCAGGTAGTGAATCCTGAATTTTAATAGGCACAATTACCACTCCTAACTTGTTTGATAATATTTGCCATTGTAACACAACCAGATACTGTTTGCAAGGCTTGCGGTTATTCTCTCATGCATCCTGACATAATACAAATACCGCTTGCACCTTTACGCATAACTTCCGGCTCTCTCTCCTTTGTCATGCCGCCAATAGCATAGACAGGAACCTCTGAATTATCGCAAATATTTTTCAAAAATGATAATCCTCTCGGCGGTAAATCTTTTTTGCAGTCCGTGGCAAATATGTGACCGGCAATTACAAAATCCATCGAATATGCCTCTGCCTCTTTTAACTGCTCCAGAGAATGAATAGACGTACTCATTTCCTTCACAGACTTTCTAAGATTTTCCCTTTCCTTTTGAGACATCTGTGCCATAACCGAAAGCGGCATATGCACAAAAGGATGGAAAAGAGAAAGTGCCGCCTTGTAATCCCCATGCAAAATACATTTTTTTCCTGCCAAATTTGTGATTTTCAAAACTTTCTTAGCAAGTTCTTCATATTCCTCATGGGATAAATCTTTTTCCCGCAAAAGGATGGCATTATATTCATCGCCTTGTGCGATCTGCCGGATTCTTTCCAAGAAATCCCCCTCACACAGATGACGGTTTGTTACTGCTATTCTATACATAAATATAATCACTCATAACCGGCTGAAGTCCATGCTCCAAAATCGCATCATAAACTTCCTGCACATTTCTGGTGTCATCAATTTCAAACTGTTCGTCGCCCTGCTCTTCTCCGCTTCTGCCACCAATTCCAACGTCCACGCCGGCAGATATCTTCGTTGCACAAATTTGAATCAGATTATCGCGGACGCGCTTACATTCACGAGTAGAAACCGTAATGGAAGCAAACGGTAAAAGCAGGCGATAAGCACACACAACCTGTAACAACTGCGCTTCATGCACATCCATCGGATTAATTCTATCATTATTTATAATCGGGCGAAGTCTTGGACAGGAAAATGCAATTTCTGCCTGTGGATATTTCCGCTGCAATAAATAGGCATGAATTCCTGTTGCAAATGCATCTTTTCTAAAATCATCAAGGCCTAACAAAGCAGCAAAACCAACGCCTCGCATACCACCCTTTAATGCACGTTCCTGTGCGTTTAATCGATATGGGAAAATACGTTTTTTACCTGCCAGATGAAGTGTTTCATATTTATCCGAATTATAGGTCTCCTGAAATACAGTAACATAATCGGCACCACATTCATGCCAGTACGCATAGTTCTCGGAATTTGTCGGATATACCTCCAAGCCAATCACCTTGAAATATTTTCTTGCAATCTTACAAGCCTCTCCAATGTATTTTACATCCGACATTTTCTCGCTCTCACCGGTCAAAATCAAAATTTCCTGCAAACCGGATTTTGCAATTTCAACCATTTCACGTTCAATTCCCTCGGCATCAAGTTTCGCACGACGGATTTTATTATGGCAGTTAAAACCACAGTAAATACAATAATTCTCACAGTAATTTGCAATATAAAGCGGTGTAAACATCATAATGGAATTACCAAAATGTTTCCTTGTCTCCTTCTGTGCCATCTGTGCAATTTCTTCCAAAAAAGGAAGGGCAGCCGGTGACAAAAGTGCTGCAAAATCTTCAGGTGTACGATTGTCTTTATAAATCGCGCGGCGGACATCCGCAGCCGTATAAGAATCATAATCGTAAGCATTCATTGCCTCCACGACCGTTTTCTCAACATCGGAATCCAAAACTTCCATTCCCTCTAAATATGTCATGTGGTCAATTCGGTTTTCCTTCATATCTTCCAGAATTGTTTCACTTAATATACTCTCATTTACTTTATCCATGTCGTCCTCCAACTATCTTTATTTCGTTTTAAAACTGCCATCCTGAATATAGCCGGTCAGCGGTGAAGATGCACTTCCTCCACGCTCTAACACGCGTCCTGTACCGGCAAGATAAGCCTTTCTTCCTGCCTCAATTGCAAGTTTAAATGCCTCTGCCATAGCCGGGATATCTCCAGCTGTCGCAATACCGGTATTCGCCATAATTGCGGCAGCTCCCATTTCCATTGCAGCACATGCTTCAGATGGTTTTCCAATGCCGGCATCCACAATAATCGGAAGATTAATTTCATCAATCAAGATCTGAATGAATTCTTTTGTACAAAGACCTTTGTTCGAGCCAATCGGTGCAGCCAAAGGCATAATCGATGCAGCACCGGCATTCATCAAATCACGTGCCACATTCAAATCCGGATACATGTAAGGCATAACTACAAATCCTTCTTTTGCAAGAATTTCTGTCGCCTTGATGGTTTCCTGATTATCCGGAAGCAAATATTTGGAATCTCTCATAATTTCAATTTTTACAAAATTGCCGCAGCCAACTTCTCTTGACAAGCGTGCAATACGAACTGCTTCGTCAGCATTTCTCGCACCGGATGTATTCGGAAGCAAGGTAACACCTTCCGGAATATAATCTAAAATATTTGCACGTCCATCCTGATTCGCACGGCGAAGCGCCAATGTAATAATCTGTGCACCGGCATTTTCAACCGATGCCTTGATTAAATCCAGTGAATATTTTCCGGAGCCTAAGATGAAACGGGAAGAAAACTCCTGTCCACCAAGCATAAAAGTATCTTTATTTTCCATGTTCTTATCCTCTCAATCTTTGTATTTGAATTTACATTTTACATGTCAGGGTTTTGACAGTGTTGTTTTATCAACCTCCACCAACAAAACTTACCACTTCAATCACATCATTTTCTTTTATCTGAACCGTTTCGTAATCTTTCTTTGGAATAATCTCACCGTTGATTTCAACCGCAATTTTGTTCTTCTCAAAATTTTGTTTTGCGATAAAATCTTCCAGTGATAATCCTTCACAGTCTGAAACCTGGTTTCCATTCAAGCAAATCATATCGTCTCTCCTTTCTCTTCTGATACAACAAAAGGATACCACAAAAAAAGTCCACACCCGAGGTGGTGTGCCCCTTCTTGAGATATCCTCAATCTGCTCTCAACTATATCATGAATGTTTGGGGGTGTCAAGTGGGTTTGTTGGCAGTATTTGTTGCCACTTTTTTTGTTTTCCGTAATTCCGGCAGAAAAGTTTTGCGTCTCGTGGGCACTCCCGTTAATTGAGTGCGTAGCGGTATGGGCACTGAAACTACCAGTGCCACATACCGACGTACTCAAAACCCACGAGCCACAAAATTTTTCTGCCGGAATTACTAGAAGCCAAAGAAACTGGCAGCGAACATTTGCTCAAACCATATCTTATCCATCCTCACAACTTCAAAAAAACTGTATGTTTGAAGGCAGAAAATTTCCTTCTTCTCTTTAGCTTGGCTAATAAAAAATATATGTTATGGTTTGTATCAAACAATTTATGTTAGTTTTTCAAGATTCCAACAATTCACAAAGAAAAGATTTATGTCTCATGGGTACGAATGCGCGGGTATCCGGCTTGCGTATTTTGCATGCCGATACCCCTGCGTATTCGTCTTAGCGGGAGCGCCCATGAGACATAAACTTTTCTTTGTGAATTGTGGAAACTGAAATAAGCATCCATAAATCTTTGACACAAACTGTACCCTAGTTTCTAGCAATATCAGAAAAAACAATGTTTTTAACTGCTTCTACCGAATCAGCAACAAAGTTAGCTCCGGCCTCTTCCAGTTCTTCTCTACTGCCGTAACCAAATAATACACCGGCGCAATCGATTCCGTTTTTCTTTGCTCCGATGATGTCATGGGAGCGGTCACCGACCATGAGAACTTTCTTATTATTATATTCTGCCGGAATCTGTTTTAAGGCATAAGCAATAACTTCTGCTTTGTCTGTGCGGGTTCCGTCCATATTTGCCCCGGCGATATAGTAAAAATAGTTGCTCAGTTCATAATAATCGAGAATTTTTTTCGCATATATCTCTGGTTTTGAAGTGGCAACGAGACAGAGAACACCCTGTTTTGTTAAATCACAAAGGAGCTGTTTTATTCCCGGATATACTTCATTTTCGAACATTCCCTTTTCTTCATAATATTCTCTGTAATAGGAAACGGCCTGCATGGCCTGTTCCCTTGAAAAAGAATAAAATTTCTCATAAGACTCGTGCAGTGGCGGTCCAATAAAACGATAAAGAGATTCCCGTGGCTGTCCTTCAATTCCATATTTTTTCAGAGAATACATCACCGAATTGGTTATTCCAAGTCCGGGATTTGTCAATGTTCCATCTAAATCAAATAGTACAATGGGATATCTCACTTTTTTATCTCCTTCTTCCAAAGTTTTGTCATTTCTTCCACAACCTCACGAATCGATTTTCCTTCGCAGTCTACTACATAATCAGCATATTTTTCGTATAACGGTTTTCTTTCCTCATATAAATCCAGCAAAGTCTGTCCTTTGCGGATAGAAACGCCGCGCTCCGACAAATCTCCCAGACGATTTTTCAGCTCCTCATAAGATAATTTCAAATAAAAAACCGCACCGATTTCATGCAGATGCTGCATAGCTTCCTTTCCATACACTGCACTTCCGCCGGTTGCAATAATTGTTCTTTTCACATCAATAGATGCGTTTACTTGATTTTCAATCTCATTAAATCCGTCAAGTCCTTCTTTTTCAATAATTTCATGAAGAATGCACCCCTCTCTCTCCTGAATCACCAAATCAGAGTCAAGAAAAGAGAGTCCTAATCTTTTTGCAAGTACAACACCAACTGTACTTTTTCCCGCTCCCGGCATACCAATCAGTACAATATTTTCTTTCATCTACCGTATCTCCTCCTGAAAAATTCATTATCCGCGCCAGATTGAAAAGGCGGTATAAGCTAAATACATTACAATCATGGTAAAGCCCTCTGCCCGGTTAATCCGCTTTCCGGTAATCACAAAGCCAAAGGCAATCAAACTTACTGCAAGCAGTACACACAAATCCACGAAAGAAGCCATTGAAATCGCAATCGGATGTATGGCACTGGAAACTCCTAAAATCAACAAAAGATTAAAAATATTCGAGCCAACCACATTGCCGACAGCCATTCCGGTCTCACCTTTGGATGCCGCAACAATTGATGTCACAAGTTCCGGCAGGCTTGTCCCAATTGCAACAATCGTTAAACCGACTAATGTTTCACTCATGCCCCACGCTAGTGCAATATTTTTTGCATGAATTACCACAAGCTGTCCTCCAATAATAATTGCTGCAAGGCCCAATATAATATAAAGAAGGCATTGCCACATCGGCATCTTTTTTGCCTCATCATTTTCTGTTTCTTTATTCTTTTTTGCGAGATAAATCGTATATGCGAGATATAATACAAACAACGCAATTAAGATAATTCCATTCCAGCGGTACAGCACACCGCCAGACGCATTCATATTTCGATAATCCGGCACTTTACCGACAAAAAACAGATTACCGGCAAGAATTAACAAAATAAGCGTTGCCACCAAAGAAATCGGATAATCTCTCTTCTTAATTCCGGAATCTACCGGCAGGGCTTTCATCATCGCACAAATACCAAGAACCATCAAAAGATTAAAAATATTCGAGCCAACCACATTGCTGACTGCAATCGCATTGGAACCGGAAATCCCCGCTGATACACTGACCGCAAGCTCCGGCGCACTCGTTCCCATCGCCACAATCGTAAGTCCGATAATGACTCCGGGCACCTTAAAAATCCGTGCCACTCCGGCACTTCCGTCAACAAAGACATCTGCTCCTTTAAGCAGCAAGACAAAGCCAATCACCAGTAACAAAAGGTCTAACCACATTTTCATTTTCATTCCTCCATTCTTTTTCCTGCCACCATAAAGTCTCAGCCAAGTAAGTTTAGCTTATGCCACAATAAAAGCGAGACTTTACCGCAACACAAATAAAACACTGTGCCACAATAAAAGTCTCGCTTCGTAGAATATGTACCGGAGTCAGGCTATCTTTTTTGATACCCGCTCGTGTATTGACGATATCATATTACGTTTTTAAAAACGCAAGCTACTCCCCTTTATTCGTAGTTTATCAAACTATAGCATAATTATACGAGAAACGCAACATTTTTTTATTTTTTACCAGCTTCCGCCGCCACCGCCGCCGGAACCACCACCGGAAAATCCGCCGCCACTGCTGGAACTTGGTGTCGAAGTCATACTTGTCATCGCCGTAGACATGGTCGAAGACATAAAATGACTAAACATAATATAATCAAATGCGCGGTCATCCTCGCTCGAATACCAATTCGGTGCTGACATCGTAAGAGACTCAAATTTCTTCATCCACTTACTCGACACGTTAAGGACATAAGTATACGGAAGTATATCATAAAAATACTCCGGATTTTCTTCCACAAGAGCCTCTAGTTTATCCTTTTCTGCTGTAATCAGAAAATTGCGGAAACCTAAAATGCGTCCAAGGATTTCCGTGCCATACGGTGTTCGTTTGGACAAGAAATCATGGAAGAACATTGCCACAAAAGAAGCTCCCAATGCAATAAAGTAGGAAATCCGGTACAACGGGTCAACACACTGCATTGCCGAGTTCATAAAGAAATAATATGCGACTGCCGCACCTGCCAACAATCCCAAAAAGATACCGATTCTAGGCAGTATTTTCCCTTTTCTAAATAGGAAAAAGGAACTTAACATCACGGCAACACCAATGCCAAGCGGAACTAAAAGTCCAAATATTGTGGAATACTCATAATTTTTGACCGGATAAAAACCGGCAAAAAGACAAGCTAAGATCGACAGCATCCACAAAATCCAGCCCTTATTAATGGAATTCGCATAAAAAAGTTTCTCTTTGTTTTCCCTGGAATTCACTTCCGATTTAATCGAATTAATCGTTTTATAGAAGGAATCTTCCAAATCAATTTTGTCAACACGATCAAAAGAACTAAACAGACCGTCCATAAAGAGTTTCTCTGCCTTATTCGTGCCATTATACTCTAATCTCTTAATCAGCGTAAAATCTTTTTTATTCGGTCCCTGATGAATTTCAATATAGCCTTTCTGTGCCAAATCAACAATCATAGAAACGACATCTTTTGAAGACACATATCCCCGATAGGCAAATGCAAGTTCCACACTATTTAAGCCATCCGGCGGATAAAATTCAACCGTTTCAACAACCTGGTCATCACGGCCGAAAACAAACCAAAGAAGAAATGCCACAATCACAGCTAATGCAGCAAAAACAATTCCTACATATGCCATCCACGGTGTATGTTTTACCTTTATAAAATAACCTTCCGGCAATGAAAGACGGACATTCACGCCTTCTCCGGCGCCAAGGGCAACACTCGTATCCAACTCACCATAAATAGTATTGCCATCAATAGAATAATACAGTCCATCCAGTTTTGATTCACCGTAGGCACCATAAGACATTCCAAGGTTATTTTCATCAAAAGTTTCAGGCATCTCAATGGAAAATGATACATTGGAAATGGTAGTCTCCCATCCCGTACCAATTACATTAAAATAAAACTCGTCCTCATTTGGCAGCACATCATTCCCCATCACATAATTATAGGAAATATTATATTCATATTTGCCTGTAATTTCTACGTCTTCATCACCAAGGCGAACATGCAGATTATTACCTTCTCTGGAAGATTCATTTTCCTCATCTCCGCAGTCAAGGTTCTCCACTCTTGCCACAATGCGGTTCGAACTGCCATCTTCACGCTTTACATCATTAACAAGTGGAATATCACGGTATATACCATGACTTTTTGACTTAAAATTTACTTCTATATGCTCTTTTATTTGATAGGTGTTATCCTTTGTCACCTTCATATTTACCTCATATTTATCAATGGTAAAATTTGCCGCCTTCGCATTCATTGGAGCAGCAAAGAAAAGGGAAAGAACAATAAAAACACCCGCAAGCAGAAAACTTTTTATTTTCAATCGAATTTCACCTTCACATTCTGGCGCTCTGCCTGGCTCTCAACCTCAAACATCGGTTTCTTCTCAAAGTGGAACATACCGGCAATAATATTGGTCGGAATCGTCTGTACCGACATATTATAACGTTTTACCGTACCGTTATAATATTTTCTGGAATTGGCAATATCCTCTTCCACTGCCTCCAACTGATTGCTCAAATTCATAAAGTTCTGGTTTGCTTTCAAATCCGGATAAGATTCTGCCAACGCCATAATGTTAGGTATTACGCTGGAAATAGCAGCTCCACTCTCAATTTTCTGTTCTTCAGTCATGCTGTCGTAATTGCTTCCTCTCTTTTCAATGACAGCAATCAGAGTTTCACTTTCATGTTTTGCATAACCTTTTACAGTTTCTACCAGATTTGGTATCAAATCAAAACGCTTTTTTAAATAAACATCCATTGTAGCAAATGCCTCTTCGACATTTACTTTCTGTTTCACAAGTTTGTTGTAACTACTGATTACAAAAATAATTAAAAGTAATACAACAGCACCAATAATAATTCCTACTAACATGTTATCCCTCTTTCTCCGGTTTTTCCGGGGTTATTATAAATCTATTTTAAAGTACAGTATCATCCATTAACACTGCACGAATTTCTTCCTCCGATACGCATCTTGCGTACGTTTCTTCGCCAAATGTCATGACATCGCCGATTCCTTTTTGGAAAACAAAGCGAAGTCTGCCATCTCTTACTTTTTTGTCCGTGTACAGTTTTTTCACTAATTCTTCACGGTCAATGTACTCCGGAATTCGAACCGGAAGTCCCACTGCCTGCTGAAGTGTAATCACCCGTTCACACTCTTTTTTTGACAGATAGCCGGATCGATATCCAAGCAAAACCTGCGCCGTCATACCAATTGACAATGCCTCACCATGCAAAAGCCGGTAATCACTCACAGTCTCAATGGCACGCCCTACCGTATGTCCGAGATTAAGAATCTCACGAAGATTATTCTCCTTTTCATCTTTCATCACGACTTCATACTTGACCTTACAGTTATGCTCGGAAATGTATGTACAGGCTTCTTTGTCGCAGGAAAGGATATCCTGCCAGTGTTCTTCTAAATAAGTAAACAATTCATAATCCGCAAGACAAGCATGCTTAATCGTCTCCGCAAGTCCATTGATTAAATGACGTTTCGGAAGTGTCTTCCACGCATCAATATCCACATAGACTTTCTTCGGCTGATAAATCAAACCAATCAGATTCGTAGCCAAATCGGTATCCACCGCTGTCTTTCCACCAATTGAAGCATCTGCCGCAGCAAGAAGCGTCGTTGCATAATGAATCACCGGCACACCTCTGCCAAACGTTCCAGCCAAGAAACCGGCCAAATCCGTCACGACACCACCACCGACTGCAATGACACAACAGTCACGGCGGTACCCCTTCGCCAACATGGCATCCTCAATCTCTTCTTTTGTCTTTCTTACTTTACTTTTTTCTCCCGCCGCAAATACAAATAAATCTCCCTGATATCCGGCTGCAAGGATTTTCTCTAAAACCGGTCTGCCATAAACTTCATCCACATTCGAATCCGTAATCACAGCAAACTTCTTTTTATTTCCAACAAGACCTTCTTTTATGTCCTGAATCATATCATCTATCAGTCCACAGCCAATCTGAACATCATAAGAGTCATCTACCACTTTTTTCAGTGCAACATGAAAATTACTCATATGTCATTTTCTCCTTTGCCATATTCATTTTCAGTATACCGTATCTTGCCTTTTAGCGCAACTAATCTTATCGCATTTCTTGACATTATTCACAAGAAATGATACCATTTCATAGAATAAGAAAATGATAGAAAAGGCGTTGTTTGCCCTTTTTCAAAAACATGCGTTAAAGGAGATATTTACTATGTGCGGAATTATTGGATATGTAGGTCTTGATGATGCAAAAAAAGAACTGTTAAAAGGCTTACAGGCATTGGAATATCGTGGCTATGACAGTGCAGGTATTGCTTACTGCCAGCCAAACGGAATAAAAACAATCAAAACGGTGGGAAAAGTATCTTGTTTAAAAGATAAAGTTGCCAAAGAGGCTGCGGATGATGTTACCACCTGCGGTATCGGCCACACCCGCTGGGCAACACATGGTGGCGTATCGGATACAAACTCCCATCCTCACACTGCCGGAAAAGTCACTTTGATTCATAACGGAATCATTGAAAATTACAAGGAATTACAGGAAGAACTTGCTGCAAAGGGAAAAGAACCAATCTCCCAGACCGATACAGAAATCGCCGCAATGGTAATTGATGACTGTTATACCGGTGACCCGGAAGCTGCTATTCGTAAAGCCATTTCAAAACTGGTTGGTGCCTATGGTTTTTGTATTATTTTTTCCGATATCCCGGAAACCATCTATGCGGTAAGAAACGGCAGTCCTTTAGTTGCCGCTCATACAGACCGTGGCTCTATCATCGCTTCTGATATGGTTGCTTTGGTCAGCCACACAAAACATTATTTCGTATTAAAGGAAGGTCATATTGCGAAGTTGACAAAAGATGAAATCATTGTAAAAGACGAAAATGGCGAAGTGTACGGACCTTATATCCATCACATCAGCTGGGATATGGCTTCCGCAAAAAAAGGCGGTTATGATTATTTCATGATGAAAGAAATCCACGAACAGCCGGAAGCACTCCGCAACACCATTCGTCCTCGTATGGTAAACGGACTTCCTGATTTTTCTGCAGACGGCGTTGGTGATGAACTTTTCACTGATGTCAACCGAATTGTTATCACTGCCTGCGGTACGGCAATGCATTCCGGACTGATGGGCAAAAACATGATTGAACGTCTCTGCCGCATTCCGGTTACCGTTGATATTGCTTCGGAGTTCCGCTATCAGAATCCGATTATTGATGAACATACCTTGCTAATCACCGTTTCACAGTCCGGCGAAACCGCAGACACACTTGCTGCTCTCCGTCTGGCAAAAGAACGTGGTGCCAAAACACTTTCTGTTGTAAATGTAAAAGGTTCTTCCATTGCCCGCGAAAGTGATTATGTACTTTATACTCATGCCGGTCCGGAAATCGCAGTTGCCAGTACAAAAGCATACAGTGTTCAGGTTGCTGTTATGTACTTGATTGCTTTCCGCTTTGCATTGGTAAACGGAAAGATTTCAGAAAAAGACGCTGCTGGCTTCATGACAACCATGATAGATACGGTTGACAAAGTGGAGGATGCCCTTACTTACGACCAGCAGACGGAGCGCATTGCCAAACGTCTGACATCCGCTACGGACATCTTTTTCCTTGGACGCGGATTGGATTACGCATTGTCCTGTGAAGGTTCGTTGAAGTTAAAAGAAATCAGCTATATTCATTCGGAGGCTTACGCTGCCGGCGAATTGAAACACGGAACAATTTCATTGATTACGGATAATGTTCCGGTTATCGCTTTGGCAACACAGCCGGATGTTTATGCAAAAATTATTTCTAACGTACAGGAAGTACGCTCCCGTGGTGCGAAAGTTATCCTAATTACCGGCGCTGACGCCAGTGTCGATGCCTCTTTATGTGATTATCACATTGTTTTACCGGAGACAGACCCACTGTTTGCACCATTTGTAGCTACTGTCATTTTACAGTATCTCGCTTACTATGTATCCGTTGAAAAAGGTCTTAATGTTGACCAGCCACGTAACTTAGCAAAGAGTGTTACTGTTGAATAACATTTAATAAATGAAAATACAAAAACCGGTGAGAACAAAAACGCTTTCGTCATGTTTCTCACCGGTTTATTATTTTTTATCTGCTAATCTTTTATTTACTCGACACTGATGTTCTCGCCCTTTAAACCATTGAATGCTCCTTCAATCTTAGCATCTTCATGAGCAATGAGCCATTTGTTTCTTGCTACAAGCAATGGGTCTTCTTTTGCTCCTTCCGGTTTTACTTCCAAATCCAAGTTTGTGTCTTTTGGAAGAACAACAACACATCGGAAGTTATTTCCATCTACACTGCAAGGTGCATAATGAAGTGTTGTCGCATAAACTTCTGCTACTGTTCCTTTTGGAAGAAGAAATGCTTCAATTTTCGATGTATCATATGTATAATCATCTTCAATATCCTGCTCGCTTCCAATCAAAAGAATCAAGTCGGTGCAGGCAACATTTACTTCGGATGAACGATGATACTCAACAGCATTCAATAAATGATTATTTCCGTTGCAGTAACCAATCTGAATTGGAAGTCCGCCATACAAACTATCGGTAAATGCTTTCATGACTGGCAATTTTTCAATCTCTTTATCGGATGGAATATAAATAACCGCATCGTCGGGACACTCTGTCTTTTCCATCGCCGTCATCAACTCAGCCACGTCATACTCTCCGGTCAATATTCTTCCGTATTTGCGAAAACTTTTGTCTGTTACTTTTTGAATTTGAATACTCATTAAAAAATACCTCCTAAATCGATTGTTTTTCTCAATTATAACGACTTATCGAAAGGATGTCAATAAAATGACCTGCAAGATTTTTCTTGTCACAATATTATCTTTTTGTTATAATTATTACAATATATGCAAGGAGATATTATAGGCTATGACAACACAACAGATTCAATGTATTATTACTTTAGCTGAAGAAGGCAGTTTTTCAAAAGCAGCAAAAAAACTTTTTGTCACACAGCCTTCTATTAGTCAGCTTATTAAAAATATGGAAATGCAGCTTGGTGCGCCGTTGTTCGACCGCTCTTCTTCTCCAATTCAGCTAACTCCTATCGGACAGGCCTACTACGATGCAGCCAAAAAAATCTTATCGACGGAGCGCGAATTAGAAAACCGTATTTCCGATATTAACAACTTAAAAACCGGTTCTTTGACGATTGGTACTACACCTTTTCGTGGCTCCTGTATGCTTCCAAAAAGTTTTGCCGCTTTTTCGAAGAAATTCCCGGATGTAGAATTAGATGTCATCACAGATAATGTGAAAGAACTTCAGAATCTTCTCCTGTCCGGAGAAATTGATGTCTGCATTGAGGCAACAGACTTTGATACTGAATTATTTTACACGGAAGACCTTGCAACCGAACATTATTATTTAGCAGTAAGCAAAGAAAATCCGTTTAATGAGACACATAAAGAACAACAACTTAAAACATCCGATATTGTTTCGGATTCTTCTGCTTTGTATAACAATAAAGAAATTTCATTAAGCGACTGTTTGAATGAATCTTTCATTGTTCTTGACACAAAAAATAATGATCCGGATATTACTGTAGATTTGTTCCAGCATATGAAACAGATTCCACAAATCAACCTGCGATGCTACAACATCGAAACGATGTTTCACTGGGTAAATTCTAATTTAGGAATGGGTATTATCCCGGATACGGTGATTCGTTTTGGAAACTTTGAGAATCATCCGATTTACTACAAAATCAAAGAGCCAAAGGGCTGCTTTGGCATTACGGAAAAAAAGATTGTGGTTGCCTATAGTAAAAAACACTTTTTAACACAGACAGCCCCAATCTACATCGACTTACTGAAACAACTGATTGGTCAGGGAACTTGGAAATTCTAATACTAACATCCAATCATCAGCCGCAGGTGAAATTGTGAGTAATCCCAATTTGCCGGCGGCTTTCCTTTTCCTGCATAAATAACAAGATGATACGTTTCTTCGCTGCCATCTCCCCCTACGTAATGACATACGGGATTTCCCCAAGCCATACTCGCATAAGCATCCGCTCCACACACTTTCTGACCGTCCAGCATAAATACCAAGCCCGCCTCATTTTTGATACTGTCCTGCCAAAACTCCATAAGCATCATTTTCATGGTAATTTCAGTATCCAATATTACATCACCCGGTTTGGTATCAACCATTTTTTCAGACAAATCCATAATATAGGAATTTCGGAATGCTCCTAAAAATGCGGGGGTTTCCGGATAATAATCTTCCATCACATTTTCTTTTTGTTCTTTCTCCTGAAATAAATTTAGCAGCTCAGAAGTAATTATCTCATGTCCAAGTGGTGTCGGATGCACATAATCCAAGCCATATTCTTCCCAGGTCAATTCTCCTTTTTGAATCTTGTCCGTAATAGTTTTCCCAATATCAACAACCGGTAAATGATAATGAGAAGCCACTCTTTCCATTGCTCCCCTTGTACAATGACCCTGGTCATTGCAAAACAAAAGAATAACTACATGCGCACCTGCCTGAATTAACTGGCTGCAAATGCCTTCCGTAGACTCCCATAAATAACGGTCTCCGGTATCATTCATCGCATAATCCAAAAAAACAAGGTCCGGTTTTTCCTCAATTAATTTTTTAACCTTATATAAACCATTTGAAGACATTGTCCCGGACTGTCCATAGCGAAGAACCGAAACTTTTCGCCCATTACTAAGCCTCTCTTCAATTTTTTGTTCAAAGAGAGAAACAAAACAAAGTTCTCTTTTTACCCGCTCTCCCTTTGATAAAGAGCCTCCTAAAAATGCCACCTTAAGTTCTTTTCCTTTTGTTTTTTGTAACACATCACTTATGTAATTTACAGCGTCCATGTACATGAATTCCTCTCTTATTTTTTCCACCATTTTGCAATCCATTTACCGGATTTTGATAAGTTTTTATAGCTTATCTTATCTGTTTTTCCGCATTTCGATTGAATGAGTGCGGAAGTTTCATTCTTATTTGAAATGTTCCATGCAATATGTCCAATTTTATATTTTTTAAGAAGTTTCATCCATTTTGACGCACTTTTTTTGTCGATTCCACCATTTCCCGAAGCATCACAAATGCTAAACTCCGATACTAACATAGGAAGCCCCGACTGATAAGCACTTTTACATTTATTACGCAAAAAATCCGTATGCGTTGCCGCATAAAAATGAAGCGAATACACAATGTTTTTCTCTTTCAGCGGACTCTTTGCCACCACATCAACATCCTGCGACCAAGTCGGAGTTCCCACAATAATGATATTTTTCTTGTCATATTTTCTTATTTTTTTAATTGCTTTTTTTGCATAAGGCTTAATATCCTTTGCCCAGGTTACATTTCCGTTTGGCTCATTACATATCTCGTATAATATATTATTTTGCTTACCATATTTTTTTGCATACCGGGTAAAAAACTGAAAGGCCCGTTTCTGACTAGTCTTAGGATTTCCGTCACTTAATATATGCCAATCAAGGACAACATACATGCCTAGTTCCGTGGCATATCGAATTCCCTCATCCACTTTCTGATATAAAGATTTCGAATAGCCAGCCCCTTTATCACTATATAAAGCGAGACGAATCGTGTTCACTCCCATCTTTTTAAAACTCTGAAAGCAGCTCTTATTTACATACTGAGGAAACCACGCAATACCATGCGTGCTAACCCCTTTTAACTGAACTTTTTTCCCATCTTTATTAACAATGTTGGTTCCAGACACCTTTAGCTGTCCCCATTTTTGAACCGGCGTCGCTGCTTTTGTATTTGCACTCATAAAAAGGAAAACAAAACAAATACCAAAAGTAAGAAGCCATAACGGCCTTTTTTTCATACAATCTCCTCCATTACTCCATCACAAATTCATCTTCAATTTTATAACATGTTCCATCGATTTCAACCCATACCGGCATCTTAGATGGATTGTAAATACGTTTACCATCTGCGGAAAATACAAGATTTTCATACGCATTTACGTAATCATAAATTTCGCCGTTTGTCGCATACCAGACATCATCCTGTTTTGCTACTTTCTCCATAAAACGGTCCATGCGCTCCCAGTTGTTATTTCTCTCAAATTCAAACGTATGTCCCCACACATAGAACAAAAGTGGTCTTTCTACGTTTTGTTTCGAAACAAACTCGTCTGCCAAATCAAACAAAGCTTCATCATCATGATGACATGTCGGATTCCAAGCAAGCCAATTCTCTGGCAAGTCAAAATTTTCTGTACTCTCAACCGTACGGCAGTAAGTAATTCCGCATTGTTTTAAAACATCAATTAAAGTATCGTCGTACCATCCATACGGATACGCCATCCCCCGTATGATTTTTCCATACAAACTTTCTAGAGATTTGCGGCACAAAATCGTGTCTTCCGCCATTTCAAGCGGAGTTAATGAGGTCATATATTTATGCTCATTACCATGGTTTGCCACTTCTACAAGCGGATGTTCATACATTTCTTTGGCTTTCTTTTTCGTAACCAAACGATAAGTTTCCCCCTCCGGATAAGTCGTTCCCTCTTTTGCAAACCATCCGGGAATCAAGTTAAAAGTAGCCTTCATCTGATATTTTTCCAGACGGTGAATCAAATCAATATCCTCTTCCATACAATCATCATAACTAAGCGTCAATGCTTTCTTCTTTCCCTCCGGGAAACGCATAAATCTCTTATTCATCAACAATCTCTCCTCTCATACGGCGTGCTGCCGCTAAAAAAACTCCTTGATTCATGTAAATAAACAACCATTTGGAATAGTTGTAATTTTTCCACACTTCCATATCATCAGAATTAATGATACAATTCCTGACAGAATCAATCAAAATTTCTTTTCCTTCTGGCAATTCCTTTTCACAAAAAAGATAATCGCATAATTGAAAAACAATCTCTGCCTTCGACTCCTCTTTCTCCACTATTTCCGGATTTACCGAAGAAATAAAATTCCGCAGATAATAGGCATCTTCCTCTTGCCCCCCTGATTTAATAGCATAGCTTTTCTTATTATGCAAAAACTGTATCAATTTATTATCATTGGCATCGTTTTTCATAATTTTGTACGAATCCGCTTTTCCACGCACGCCAGCCAGTGCATCATAAAACGCATAGGAAATTGTCTGTCGGACATTATGTTCTTCACGAAACATACTCTCATACATCGCATCAAACACTGCCCCCAGCACTTTAACACTCATTGCCTCCATCTGCGCCTCCGGCGTAAACCGCATAAAGAAATTGGTCCGGTTTCTCCACATATAATAATTGATAAAGGTATTTTCCTTCTTTGTATTCGCCCCCATTTGATGTAGCGCTTTTGCCTCTGCCAACGTAACAACACGGTATCCTGCCAATTTTATACGATATCCCCATTCCATATCATCCCAGTATATAAAATTATCTTCCGGCATAATCCCGACACCTTTTTGTTTCACTGTATCTGCCCGTACCATAACGGCACAGGTTGCCACCGTGTCACATTCAATCACATCAGGCAAACTGCCATCTTCCGGCATGTCCGCTCCAATCGTTTTTGCCGTGCAGTTGTCAAAATCAATGAGCAGTCCACTCTGCTGAATATAATCCGGCATCTGTGTGTGGTAAACACGGCATCCTGCCATACCGGTATCTGTATGCTCTTCCATGTAATGATATAAAACAGAAAGTGCATTTTCGTCCACGGCTGCATCATCATCTAAGCACATAAAATAAGAATACCCTTTATCCCTGACGATTCGTAATCCGGTATTAAATCCACCGGAGCCACCAAGGTTTTCTTTATTTTCAATTACGGTAATCCGGTTTCCATATGCCTTTTTTAATGCCTCTGCACTTCCATCAGACGATGCATTATCCACAACATAAATATCAAAATTCTTCTCTTTGCTTTCTAAAACACTCTGTACGCATTGCAGTACAAAGTCCTTTTTGTTGTAGTTACAAATTACAACACCTATTGGATTCATCTTTTCACCCCCAGTCCTATTTATTTTACCATAAGTGAATACAAATGAAAACTATTCTTTTTCTCCAAGTTTGTGTCAAGTGTTCGTTGGCACTTTTTTTGTTTTCCGTAATTCCGTAGAAAAGCTTTGCGTCTCGTGGGCACTCCCGTTTAACAAACACGTAAGGGTATGGGCATGCAAAATACGCAAGCCTCATACCCACGTGTTTGTACCCACGAGTCACAAAGTTTTTCTACGGAATTACCGGAATCCAAAGGAACTGGCAGCGAACATTTGTCACACACTTTTTGCTCTAACACCTTGAAAGCAACTTACGCCCATGAAAAAACCGATAAAACAAAGCCAAACGCACCAAATTCCGGTACAAAAAAAAGCGAAAACGCCCCCTCTAATAAAAGGAGCGTTTTACGCCAAGAATTATTTTATACAATTCATCTATTCGCTATCGTCTGTATTTGCATCTTCATTTGTCTTTTCCACATAAAGTTCAGCATTCTTCCCATTGGCATAAGCACCATATGCACGAATTCCTATATAATATGTTTTACCGGCTTCACACGAATAAATGATCCTGAAATTTTCATTTGTACTACTATCATCATTGTTTGCAAGCAATTCATAATCTGCTCCCAGAAGCTGTCCATATGTATCATATGACGACTCCGAATAAAAAGCATATGTTCCACTTTCTTCCGGAACAAATTTATAATAATTATAAATTTGAGAGTTTCCGGCCTTTAAAGACACTTGAACCGCTTGATCCAAAGTGATTGTTCCACTCAGCATATTACTCTTTTTTAAATTCTCTGCTTTTACGGTAACTTTACTATCCACAATCTGAAATGATATGCTCTGGCTGATTACTTCCATTCCGTTAACAGCTTTTCCTATGAGATAATAAGTTCCCTTCGGTAAATACAGCAAAGATCCTCTTCCGATCTGCGAACCACCCTCTTCATCATACCAGAAAACACCTGATAAATCGTCTGCTGATGTAATTTCAACCGGATAGATATTTTTCAAAACAAATGTTTTTTCCTCTGCCTTTGTAATAATGCAGTTTTCTTCTAATACCTCACTGGCACTTTCTCCTGACATTTCTACAGAATAAGTTCCCTCAATTACATCTGCATACCATTGCTCCTTTGATGAATCATATTCTGCATAAAATTTGGTTCGATAATTATTTGGTTCTTTTCCATATAACATCATAGAACGCGCCTGTTTATATGTCCCTCCGGCGGAATCTAAAACATTACATATAATCCGGAACGTATTTTTTACATGAATCTGCCATTTAACAACAACTGTCTTCGCCGTATCTTTTGCATCTGTCACTTTTACATACACGGTTTTATCACCTGGCGTACTATTGTGAAATCCAATTCTAGCAGCCTCATCGGTATCATCTGAATAATAATCCTCATCAATGTATGCACCAGGATCCGAGTTGTCTGCAATTTCAAATGTATAACTTCCGCTTCCTCCCGCAACTTCAATCGGGTTTGATTCCTGATATACATTTCCTTTTGTATATAAAAGATAAGAATCCTCCATACTTGCCACAAGTGTATTATTGTCTCCGATTATCCATGTTGTTTTATATGTATACTGGCATCCCAGCTCATCCTCATATTGAATCTGATATGAATATATGCCTGCCTTCGTTGGCTGTCCTGAGAAATTAAGACAGTATCCATCGTCTTCACTTTTCTCATAATGATAAGTAATACCATCCGGAACCTGAACCGATTTTACATTGATGTATCCTGCTGTTTCCGTTTCAAGATAACAATACTCAGACACCTTATCTCCCACTTCATATGTATAGATGGTTTCCGGTATATAACTGCCTGAACTTATCCCCGTATAAACCGCTTCTTTTGACAATTCTCCTGTCATTGTCATAACAGAAATCTTTACAGTAAAGCCTTTTCTAATATAATCTTCATTATCAATGGTCAGCGTATACACTTTCTGGTCAGATGTAGAACTCTTAGTAACCGCACATTTACGATTATATTTTCCGGAAGAATATTCTTTCATCATAACCGTAAATGCAGAAGCCGGAAGCTGTTGAGATTCACTTAATACAACTTCTACCATCGTTGAATTCAAAATCCGAAACGATGTAATCGACATGCTTTTCGTTTGATCCTGCAAATTCTGGTTTGGTGTATTGTTTGATGGATTACTCGGTTTCGTATTCTGCACCGTATTCTTCTTTGACGCCTTTGCTTTAACCGTAACCCTGCATTTTAATTTAGTCTTAGCAACCTTTGCCGTAATAACTGCCGTTCCTTTTTTCTTTGCTTTTACCCTGCCTTTTTTTGAAACGCTTGCAACACTTTTTTTACCGGAAGACCATTTCACTTTTTTCTTTGTGTTCTTCACTTTCAGTGTCTTACTTTCGCCCACACTCATTGTAAGTTTCTTTTTACTTAGTACCGGCTTTTTCGCTTTTGCATATCCCTGATTTGGCATAATCAAAGAAATCGCCGCAAGCAGTGCCGCCGATGTGCACAAAATTCTTTTTTTCTGCATACTGCATTCCTCCTATTATTTTTTTCTTGAATTTTCCATACAAGCTTAGAGATTCCGGGAAATTTTAAACTACCTTTTTTTCATTACCTCTTCTTCATTACCCCTCTTGCTCCGCTTTCTTTTCTGCATTCAATACAACGGTGCTGTTTCCATTTACAGTAAAGTTTCCGGATACTTTGTAATCTCCCAAAGAATTCAAAAGACGATACTCTTTAAATGTTCCTTCGGTGCTTTCCTCAACTTTTCCATAAGCGGTAATGTCATTATCACTGGAATCATAATCATATGTTACTACTTCATAACTTCCAGCCGGCAGATATACAAACATGGAATGATCTGCATCATAACTGTCATCATAATCAGAGACGCGGTATGTTACTCCATAGGAACTAATCACATCAAGATTAGATACAGAATATCCGGCTGCTCCGGCAATATTCGTTGCAATATTTACCTTGTATACCGGAAGTTTAAAGTTTTTCACTGCATTTGCATAGAACATATTTCCAACCGAATAATCATAGGCATTATCACCGTAATATTTATCTCCGGCATAGGTATAATAGTCACCCGGCAATGTTCTGGCTACATATGTTCCGTCTTTTTCTGTCCTTACATAGAATGCACCATATCTTCCATACTCATCTGCTTTAGTAAAACCGGTCACATAACCGTATTTAACAGGCTGACCTGCCGCATCTACAACCTTACCGGATATGGTAACACCGGCAACAAAATTAAAGGTAACCGCATCACTTACTTTCAATGATTCATTATTGTCATCCTTCACCATTACATCAAATCTGTAGGTTCCCGGATTAATTGCAACCAGATTGTAGTCTTTGTCATAACGCAGTTCAGACAAGCTTTTTCCGTTATATGTCACGTCATATGAGTAGTCTCCGCTTCCTCCGGCTACATGTACTTTTGCGCGGATATCCGAAGAATAAATATTAAAACCACTTTCTTCATTTTGAATTGTTTTTGGGTCATTCGGACGATATGCCAATTCCGTTGAAACAGGCTCCGTTACAGTAACAATCTGAGTATCAGAACCTACAACAAAGATAATTTTCTTTGTAAATACGGTTCCCTTTTCATCATATCCACTCAAAACAGCCGTCGTTCCACGCTCGATATTAGCAAATTTACCTCGTACTAAAACCTTTGTCTTATCCTCACTAAAATATGCTTTCAAGCCTGATGGAAGTCCTGTCAGAGAAGTATACGTAATCGCCCCTACTGCATTGGAATTGCCAATTTTAAAATTGTTGCTGTAGCGGTCTTTTCTGTCTTTATTGAATTCGACATAATAAACCTCTGTATTTCCTGCATCTCCATATCCTGAAATATTGTCAATATAGATTTCAACCGATTTATTCGTTGCCAGAGCAGAAATTGTCACTTTCAAATAATCTGTCGCATATACCTGCTCTTTTAATGTAATATCATAAATCTTCTGATCATTTGTTGTCACGCTTTCCACATGCTTGGTTAAATATTTCGTAGACGAAGCACCGGAACGGGTCTGAACCTGAAAATCAGCTGCAGACAATGCTTTTTTCCCAGTCAGAATAACACGAATCACATTTTTTCTCACTGCTGAAACACTCGCAATTCCAGCACCGACTTTAACGGTAACACTAGCCTTTTTCTTACTTCCGTCAACCGCCGATGCCGTAATTTTTGCAGAACCTTCCCGAAGTCCTTTAACAACACCTTTTGATGTCACAGTAGCCACTTTTTTGTTGGAACTTGTCCAAACAACTTTCTTGTAAACATTTTTCTTAGGTGTTACTTTTGCTGTCAGTTTTTTTGTTCCGCCCGCTGACAAAACAAAATTCTTGCTGTTAATTTTTACCTTTTTAACAGCCGCTTTTTTTACATAAACTTTTAATACGGTTTTCTTTTTCTTGTTCTTCTTTGATGTAATCGTAATTTTTGTTTTTCCCGCTTTTACACCCTTTACAACACCTTTGGCTGATACCGTAGCAATCTTTTTGTTTGCCGATTTATAAGTGACTTTTTTATTTGCTTTCTTATTCGGTTTTACCTTTACGGTCGTTGTAATTTTAACTTTTTTACCTTTTGCCACATATACATTTTTCCCTGATGGTGCGGATGCTGTCACTTTCTTTACACTGGCTTTTTTCGCCTGAGCATCACTTGCGTTACATACAACTGCTGTTGAAAGTGCTGCAGCAAAACTTAACGCGCCAATAAATGCTTTTGTTAATCTTCTATTCATTTAATATCCTCCCTAATAAAATTTCATTTCCCGGAATCTCTAAACTTGTATTTTCCCTTGTTACCGCTTTCTGTTACTCCTCCCTTCGTGATATAATTACAAGATTATAAATAGTATAACATTGTTTCTATGTGACGGCAAGCCTTAATAACTACCATGGCAGAGTGCCATCAAATTCTGCCGGTTTCCTTGTCTGCTGAGGCTTCACAGTTGCTGTCGACTTTATTCCTTTTCCAACAACAATTATCTGAGTATACTGTTTGTTTTCATAAAGCGTTTTTCCACCCTTTATTTTTTGCGAAATTATGTGTCCCTTATTTTTTTTTTGAACTGTTCTTCCATTGAATCTTAACTTCCAATTTAGCATTAAGGGCATGAAGTTTTTTAACAGCTGCTTTTCTTTTCATACCAACCACATTACACATTTGATATGTCTTAGGCACCGGCACCTCACTTACTTTAGGACTCGCCGTTGCAACAACCTCTGCCGGTATTGACACCATTCCACCTTTTTCTAGTGTTTTATAATTTATCAGACTGACAATCACACCACACAAAATGAGTCCTAGCACACTGCAAAATTTTATCCATCTTGAAAAATTTTTCTTCTTTTGATACAAAACTACGCACAACTCCTGCATGGATGAATATCTTTTTTTTGCGTCCACAGCCATTCCTTTCATAATAGCCTGTTTCTTGTATCTCTCCATATCAATATCTTTAAACTTCCAAAGTGGCACAACCTGGTCACGAATCAGTCTTCTTACTGATTCATCCGGTCTTATCCCAGTAAGCATAAAATATATTGTTGCACTTGCGCCATATACATCTGTATATGCTCCTTTTTCTGAATTTTCTACATACTGTTCCTCTGCTGAATAGCCTCTTTTAAAGAAAACCGTCATAGTTTTATTATCGCGCATCTCTGAAAACCTTGCGGCTCCAAAATCGATTAGCACCGCCTTGTTACTCTTTGTCAAAATAATATTGTCTGGTGAAATATCTCGATGAAGTAATCCCTCTTTATGGATTTCATTCATCGAATAAAGTATCGGTTTCATAATTGAAAAGACCTTTTGCGGACTCATAGGGCCATCGCGTTCTACAATCTGTTTCACATTTTCACCTAAAATTCTTTCCATTACCATATATGCCGTTTGATTTTGATAAAAGAAATCTTTTACCATGACAATGCTGTCCAACCCCTCAAAATGTGCTAAAGTTCTTGCTTCGTTTACAAATTTACTAAGCCCCTGGCGGTACAATTCTCTTGAATTTCCTTTATAAACGGCAATTTCTTTTTCACCATTCATACGCATTGCGTAACGTCTTGGAAAATATTCTTTAATTGACACTTGCTGCTGCAATATCTTATCAAAACCTAAATATACAATTCCACTCCCGCCCTCATCAATAACATCCAGAATTTCATATTTACCATTTAATTCTGTCCCTTTTTTCAACCAATATTTTTCATACTCACGCATTATTCTTTTTCTCCATATCAAAATACCTTTCTAAAGCATCTGCCAGAGAATACATCTCATCTTTTTGAAAACAATTACACAATATCCCATCCAGTTCATACTTATTTTCGTCTATAGCTGCCATCTGACACGCATTTAAAATATGATTTGCAAAACTGATAAACTCACTTTTTGCTTTTACCCAATCATAATTCTCACTTTCCATACGTCTAACATATCTTTTTTGCGACAGGCACAAAATCAAGGGGAGCAAATCCTGCCTTGAGATTAATAAACACCTTCTTTTCTGTTGTTTAATTAATTCATTCCGATTTTCAAGACTGGGAGTAACAATCAAACGCATCAATTTTTCCTTTTGTCCCGCAACATTTAATAAATCTGATAGATACTTATCATCCATAAGGCGAATTTCTCCCTGCTTTCTCCTTTTGTTTTCCTGTCTTGTCCTTTTTTTCAAGTCTGTATACAATTCAGCCAGCAATTCTGTATTTGAACTTACAGAAATATTTGAAATTTCCACTAACTCATGAATTGTTTTTTTCATTTGCTCAGAAAGATTATCATTCTTACTGCAATAAACACTTTTCAAATATTTCGGAATTGTTTTTTTGCGGTTTTGGATATTCATATGCCATTTCTGTTCCCAGCGTTTAAAAGAAGTTTCCGCCAGTAAAGTTTCTAAATAATCTTTAGCGTCTATTTTTATTTCATGTATCACTTCTTCTTTGATTGTCATAAAATAATCTAAAACGGTTTTGCTGTATCCTTTAAAATCTTCTACACGTTCCAGCATCCACTGCAAAAAATCATCCACTCCAAGTTCACAATTTTTTCCATATTCTTTCCAAATATTATTGGTACAATTTTTCTGTTTTAGAGAAAATTCATAAGGAATGGATTTTTCAAATTTTTCTACTATTTCCAAACATTGTACATAGGACAAATGGTGATAAAACCCATACATATAAATCATTTCTCTATAATCATTTACTTGAAAATCCGGTTCACAAGTCACATAAACCAATAATTCCCTCATTTCTTTATCCGATAATTTTAAAGCAAATCCCAGTTTAAACAATCCCTCACGGTTTGGCCTTTTTTGTCCTCCTATTCCAAACCACTTCTGAATTGTTTGCGTTGCTGCAATTCGTTTACCATTTTCTCCTGTAAGTTTTAAGAACATGCGGTATGCCTGATAGCGTTCTTCCTCTGAAAAAACATTATGATCTTTTTTACATCCCAGCATTTTCATTAACAAAAAGTCATCTAAATGATAGTATCCTTTTTTCATGATATCTTTTCACCTTTATAATTTTATTTTGTATATTTTAGACCAAGGACTTCTTTTTTGTTTTCCTGTATAAGTTCTTGCCTTTATATAAACCATATATCCTGAACTAATATAGCGAAACCGATAACGTCCTCTATTTTTCTTAATCGTCCTCTTCTTAAAGTTAAGTTTAGTATATTTTTTATCTTTTCCAGTATAAATTTCCGCATATTTTCCTCCATACTTCCGGAAACAGATTTCTAAATATCGTTCACCGGCATATGTTTTCTTTTTTGTCACAAAAAGTTTTGGTTGATTATAAGAAAAAGTTTTGGCGGAAACAATTTTAGCAGTTTTCTCCTTTCCAGTTTTCAAATTTACGACCGGTATAATTTTATAAAAATACCTTTTTCCTTTTCTAACAGAAGCATCTATGTAGGTTTTAATTCTACCTGTTGTTTTTCCTATGCTCTTATATTTTCCTTCTACTTTTGCACTCCGAAATATTTCATATTTATCCACACCTTTAAGAAGTTTCCATGATAATTTAATTTTGTTATTATTCATGCACTTTGCTTTTACTCCTTTAACTGTTTTCTGTGTGTTTGACGTGACAACTGGTACTTCCGTCGGCATATTAGACGGCATCACTGTCGGAGTTACCGTTGATGTTATCGTTGGTGTTACAGTCGGCACTGCCGTTACAGTTGGCGTTGGTGTCACAGTCGGCGTTGGTGTCACAGTCGGCGTTGCCGTCGATATTAGTGTTGGAGATGGCGTAGGCACTGGATCGTATTGACTAAAATCCTCCCTGCTGTCTACCTTTTCCTCCCAAGCAATAATCTTATAGGAGTACGCACCTAAAATCTTTTTATTGTACCAACTGTTGTATACCGATATAAAATTTCCTGGGTTCATCGCTGGAATCCATGCACCGTACACGGTTTCAAGCAGATTTCCCTGTTTATCATAAAATGCAATTTGAGGCTTTACCGGACGTCTCCACTGCTTTGATTCATTTTTCACCCGAAGAAGAGCAGACATATTCCCATTTTTCAAATTTATTCTTACCTCATCTAACGCAACCCATCTGTCATCAATTATAAAGCTTTTACTCATTTCCGGAGAATTATTTGATAACTTTGTCTCTTCTCCCGTAAACCATGGATTATCTTTTACAAAATCTGTTCTCGTCGGCAGTGGCTCTTCTGTCTTTGAAATTCTATTATCATCCCATATCTCATCACTGAGATATTCTTTATCTACATCTAAATTCTTACTATGCCAGCCTGATGCATACCAATCATATGCATAAAGTGCATGATCAAGCGTTGCACTCGCATAAAACGGCACTGTTTGTCCTGACTCTACAGGACTTACAATTCCTCCATAAGTAATAATTTCCTCCCCTTTCTTATTTTCAAAATGCATATCAAACGTAAGGATAGGCAAATTCATATCTGTTATATTGGTCACATCTGCCAAAATTGATATTTGACCGCCGCTATATATAATCCGCATGTTGGAAAACTTATACCCACCCATAATTTTGGAACAAACAATATTCGGTGAACAATTAATCCACATATCATCTGAATACTGTTCAACCCAGTCTACACGTCTTTGATACTCACGATAACCTGCCGGTATATCTCCTATTTTCATTTGATAAATTCTTTCTCCATCCTCTGAAATATATTCCATATACCATGACTTTGCAAATATTGCTGTATCTTCATTATACGCGTAACCATCCGGATTCATCTGCAGCTTACCCGATGACCATACAGAACCACTAGGCAATTTACCAATTTCAGCCACAAAACAACTATACACCGTATCATAATATCCATTTGTAACACCAATTGAAATTTTTAAATCTTTATAATCCCTTTTTGAAGCATTCTTCACCTTGATTTTCATTGTTGTAATGCCATTTTCCCGCTGTAAATTAGATGGCGTTACTTCAAGCCCCTCATAAGTTTTCATTTGATACATTTCAGAACTATTATTAACCAGCTTTTCACCGTCCCAATCCACCCAATTACAAAGATACTTCCAATCATTATCAGAATCCTCTTCAAACGCCTGCGCTGGCTGAGGGACTACAAATATGCCTATAAGTGATATAATAAGAATAATAGATATTAATTTGTTTCTTTTCATCCTCATAACACACCTCTCTCGCCTTATTTATATTCAACAAACGAATCAATCGCTTTTGGTTAATTATAACACATATTGCGATTTTAACACACACCTCTATTATATTTTTTCCTAATTTTTAACGAAAGAGAAAAAAGGACGGCTTTAGCCGCCCCTTGTTTACTTCAGTATTACACTGGTATTTGAATCTGCCAGATACAAAACCGTTCCTGCCGGACACTCTGTCTGTACTTCTTTCTGAAGCCGTTTGTTTGCTATAAAAGTTCCATTTGAGGAATGATCTTTTACTATGTAACGATTGGTTTGTGCATTGTAACTTATAGAACAGTGAATGTTACTTACATGCGGATTACGAAATACTATATTTGCCTTGTTTGGATTTTTACCCAATATAATTTTGCAGTTTTTTGGTATTACATAATCTCTTTTTCCACGCACTTCTCCTTTCAATACACATACATTTCCCATTTTTTCTTTTACCTGCTGTTGTGCCGGTATCGGATTTTTTTGCGGTGTCAATACGGGTGCAGATGCCGGCTGTGGTGTTGGCACCGCCTGTGGTACCGGTGTCTGTACCGGCTGTGGCACAGGTGACGGCTGTGGCGGTGTCTGTATTGGAAATGGCTGTTGTACCGGTGTTGGTACCGGCAATGGCATAGCAGCCTGTCCGGTCACAAAATTATCTGTGGCATTCTTAAATAAAATCGTTGAAATAAGCTGTAAAAAAGCGGCTGCCAAAAAGGAACACACCAAAGAAATTATCACTACCGATTCTAATATATACCATCTCAAATAAATATGGCTATTTCCAATAATATATTTTCCAACATAAAACCCTGCTCTCCCAGAAAAAATAATCCAGAATATAATTCCGACTTCATTAATAATACCCAAGGTAATGGACGCTCCTTTATGATTACTCCCACGTTTTAAAAGTACAATTGCAGCAAGAAAATTTACACATGCACCAATCATGAAAAACAACATAGTTCCTGCAAACAATAAGTGCATTTGAGTATCTCCAAAATCAAAAATACTCTCTTGAAACAACGCTACAAAAAATGACAAAAACGGTCTTCCGGCAAAAAAGTTTCCTAATGACATTGTCATAATCCACGAAACCACATCCCAAATTGCCATTACCAAGCTAATACCTGCTGTTATCGCAGCAAAAACTCCACCAACTGTATTTCTTGTACTTCTCATAATTCTACCTCCAAACTTCTATCCTAATTTGATTCTTGTTTTACCATCTGCTAATGTTAGTACCGTTCCTGCCGGATATTCAACAAACATATCTTTTGGCAGACGATTCGTTCCAACAAAAGTTCCATTTAAAGAATGATCCTTTATAATATAGCCGTTTGTCTTTTCATTGTAACGAATACTGCAATGTACATTACTGATATGCTCATCCTGTATAATCAAATGGCATCTTTGTCTGCTTTTTCCCACCAATATTTTATTGGCTGATGGCAGTTTATAACCTGCCTGTCCAATAACCGGACCACTCGTAACCACAACCCGTCCCATTGACGGTGTAACATTATTTTGCTGTATGTTTACTTCCTGCCATGGATTTTGCTCCTGCAAAGGTTCCTGTTTTTCAAATTCCAAGTCTATTGTAGGCGGAATCACTTGATCTATAGGATAAGGCGGCATTCCATGTTCCTTAAGCTGCTCTTCTTTTTCTGCCGGCTTTTTCGATATTACAATTGCCAATATAATTAACATTGCCGTCAAAATTAACGTCACAGCCGCTAATACAAGACATAAATTTTTAAAACTCTTATCATAAGCGTTAAAGCCTTGAATCAGTCCATTAATACTGGAACCAATCCAGACAAGGGAAACAACAACATTTATAATTCCACAAAATACATAGAGCCCATTGGTTTCTCTTTTTTTCTCCCGAATTAATTTTGCCTCACAAAATAACACAACAATTCCGCCTCCGGAAACAATCACAAAAAGAGCCATTGCCGTATGAAACCATGCAGCGGAATTAGTAGTCAAAAACCGCCAGATGAAATTTGAAATAAGCCGAAATGCATCTGCTTTCCATGCCACCCATTCAATAACAAGCAACACTAAAACAATAGCATGCAAAACAGCAGCAACATAAGATAATACACTCCATTTTTTTAATTTATCACTCATGTTTATTTTCCCCTTTCCTACCGTTCAAAAATCCATGTTGATTCATGTTGCAGCAATCTGCCATCCTTTAAGTAATACTGTGCCTTACTGTTTTTTTCCGGTTCTTTTTGTTTGCCATTCCATAACACAATACCGCCGCCATATCCATCAACAACTTTCCATTTCGGATTCTTTACCTGCTTTTTAAAATCATCATTCTTTTTCTTACATTCTTCCTCTTCACTCTTTTTTTTCGCTATATACTCTACATCATAGCTGCCATTTGCATTAAGAGATAGAATCATTTGATAACCATTTTCTTTTTGAAAATCTTTTTCCTCCTTTTCCATTCCCTGAAGCTTAGTTGTTGTCCACTTGCCAACATAAGATTGATTTGAGCACCCGGTAAGCATGCACAAACCAACTGCCATCAAAACAACCACTGCTCTTTTTAACTTCATGTTTCTCTCCTCACTTTCTTTTTTATTTCTATTTCCCACTTGACCACCAAGTTTTATCACCAATCACATCATAATACCGTTGCAGTGGAACAATCGTTCCATCTCGAATTTCAAAAACTTCCCATAACACTCCACTGCGATTTGCCGGAACATAAAAAGTCTGTATCAAACCATCCTTTCCGTAAACACGAACCGCCGCATGAGACCTTGACATCTCATAACTGTCCTCATTTCCGCTGGAACAATTACTAAAATCCGCCACATAATATTTGTACTGTCCTTCCTTAACAGAATCAATTGTAACGGTTTCCGGTCCATACCCCTCCCGTTCATCGACATCCAAAGACGCTGAGCCATCCGGTAAATCTTTCTGATAATAAGCAACATGGTAATCCTCATCCTGCTGTCCCATATTTCCCGGTGTAAACAAATGAGAATCCAAATCGTTCGGTGTCTCTCCCCAAGTTAAAACGATTCTCAATTCATTTTCATTTAACTGTTTCGATAAATAGAGTTGTGTTAAATTTTCCGAGCTGCCGGAAACAAATATTGTTTCATAAGTATCCACATACCCTTCTTTTGAAATCTGTACCGTATACATTCCGGAAACTAATGATAAGTTTTCCCTGCTGTTTTCAGAATAAAACTGACTAACCGGTTCACCATCCCTATGATTAACACCAGTACGGATTGTAACCGAAACGCCTTCCAGAGAACTCACACTAAGAGCATCATAAAATTCCAGTGCATACGAATATTCTGTATCCGATTTTTCCGATAAATACACCGGCTGCTGGCTGATGTCTATCTTATCTTCGTCTATTTCAACATCATAAATTTCTTCCTCCGTAAAATCCTCTTTTGTAACAGCAAGTTCATAACCAGCCTCTCTTGTCGGCACCAAAATATTATAGTAACCCTTGTCATTTGTTGTACCACCATAAACATCGCAGTTATATTCTGTTGATTTCAAGGTTACGGAAGCATCTGCCATACCGGTTCCATTTTCATCACACACATAGCCGCATATACTGCTGACACCTTCAAAATGATTCACCTTTTCAAATGTGTTATAGGCACGGTTAAGCATAACTTTCTCGCAATTGTCATATTGTTTTCTTTTTTCTTGTGACAATTTTGAATACTCCACTACTTTTTTATGCTCTGAAAGTGCCTTCTTTTCCTTTTTGCCATAACAGTAATTGATTTCACCTTCCGCATTTACAATTCGCCAGTTTACCATCGTGTCATTATGAAATAAATATCTCACACCTTTTTTGCTTAATTTCGCATAAGACGGTACATAATTAGTATCCTCGTAACAATAAATGAAATTTACTTTTCCATCATCCGTGAAATAATACTCGGTAATATGTAATACCGTCTCATCTTTTTCAATACTTACCATCTTATGAACTTTGTCACTCTCCGGATGATGATATATTTCATATTCGATTTCATTCTTTGTTTTTGCGTGAATAAACTTTTTATGTGTTACCCGGTAAGTATTAATCTGATTATCTTCCTCGTTATTTTCATCTGCATCTTCCAATGTATAAAACAACGTCTTATCCCATTTATACTTGCCACTTCTTTTGCCTGGCACATAGTTTAATTCATCCACATCAATCTGGCGGCTGTTATTTATATCCGCAGAAATAATTTCCTGTTTGTCATTTTCTTTTGAAGAATCCGGGGACTGACCGTTTAGATTCCGAACCGAATACAGCAAATCATCCTGTTTAGAACGTGTCTGAATCTGGCAGGTAGAACTTACACTTTTGTCCGTCCTGCTTTTTGCCGTCAAATTACAGGTAACTCCATAATCATTTACGACAATATGTCCATTACTTCCTACAATCACCTGATTCGAATCACATGTCCACACAACATCTTTTTCTCCTATGCCATCCCTCTGTAAATATTTCGTCATGTCCATTTCTTGCTTGGTATCCACCCAAAAGGATGGTGCGCGAAACGCAAGTGACTGAGTAGTCGGAGTCTTTCTATTTTGCACATAATTTACTTTTTCATTACTCTTAGAATACATTGCCAGATAAACAATAACAGCAACTAAAAGCAACAAAAAAATCCCAAGAGCAGCACATGTTGATTGTATACTCGATTTTTCATTCTTCATACAGCATCTCCCCCGGCTTTCTAAAACCTTCTTATTTTTTCAACCTTGCAATATAGGATTGCAAACCTCGCAAAAATGTAACAACCGAATTATAGTTATACATTTTTACCCGCAGTTTTACAGTTTCACCGGCAAAGGATATAAGCAAATAAGTTCCCCGCCGCAGAAAATACAACAAGGTAAATAAACCGGCATAGAACAATCCCGAAATAAGAGCTCCCACTAAAGCTTCACCCCCTGCAATTGCTCCAATAATAAGATTAAATATAAGCAGAAGACCACCCCATATAAAATACGAAATTGGATTTTCGTGCAGAATCTGTGTGCCGGAAATTTCTTGTAATTCTACAATGGTGTTTTTCGTATCAAGTCCTCTCGATAGAGTAAACCGATTTTCTTTCGCATAAAACCTTTTGTTTGTAAAAAACACTCTGGTAGAACCAATACTTCCATCCGCAGCCATTGTCGAGACATATGAATTCTGAAGATTCATAACAATCTGCTCATCCGAATCAACGATTAATTCATTTCCTCCGGATGCCGGCTGCTGATATCCCTGTTGATACCCTTGCTGATACCCTTGCTGCTGATAATTTCTTTGCTGCGCATTCGTACCAAATTGATAACCACATTTATTACAAAATGCTGCGTTATCATTTAACACATTTCCACACTTTGGACAACTCTTACTCATAGTAAATTCCTCCTTAAAATATGTATTGATTACCGCCACCTCTTTGTCAGCGGAGGCGGATAATTCTCTTTTTTTAATCGTTATGCCTTGATTGCCGGTAACAGTTATAAGCACTAAAACAACCAAAAGCAAAATACACAGACTAAATGTTATGTACATTCCCACAGAAAGTATTTCTTTCCACAGAAAGCGGAGAATATTTTCTGCCGGTTTAAACCCTGATAAAATCTGTCCAGGAACACCCCACAAAAAAATACTGCTGCAAATAATACCAAAAAGCCCATATACACCGGCTGCAATAATAGGTACAAACTTAGTTCTCTTGAAGCAAAAGAACACAACCAAAAGAATAAGAACCGGCAATGAACCAAAATACAAAATACACATAGGAATCGGAAATTTTGTCATCAGTTCATAACCACTTACGGATTCTTCCGGAATCTGGTCCAATAAAATATTTTCTGCTATTGATAAGAACACATTATCTTTTATACTTTCCCTTGCTTCATCTTTTAGCTGCTCCGCAATATTTTCAGCAACGTCTCTATCCACATGCAATACAGAAAAAAACATCGTTTGCGGTATCAGCATAAGCATCGCAAGCAGCAATACAAACTGCCAGACTTTGAGTATCCTGCGTTTCATCTCAGAGCCTCCCATTACTTTAATAAAAACTGTTCCTCTCCATCTCCCAAAAGCAATACCGTTCCCGGTTCTACCATCGAATAAGAAGAAGCCGTTACCAGTCTGCCATCTGCCATTTTTGTACCTGTTGAAGAATAATCAATCACAAAATAATTCCCCGTCTTGTCATCGTAGCGAATTCCACAGTGCCGTCTGCTGATTCCCCGATTATCAAAAACAAGCATACTGTATGCCGGGTCTCTTCCCAGTACGATTTCCTCTCCTGCATTTACTGTGAGAGACTGCCCTGCATATTGTCCACAGATTCCTGTTAAAGTTCCACAAGCAGCTGCTTTTGCATCCCCCGGTAATGGCATATTCTCTAAACTTTGATTTTGAAAAAATTCCACTTTCTTCTCCCGCCTTTTCTGAACACAAGTAAGGATAAAGAAAACACTTCCTGTAACACACAGCATACATGCCAGAATAAAATTGGCATAAGCACCGATTCCCCCTGCATGATGATAAACTTCTTTGATAAACTGTGAACCGACACCGCGAATGGCAAGCATTTTTTCAGAAACCAGCGAAAAAGAATGAATACTGCCTCCTGCCGCCCGCCAGATTGCTCCCGGTACTGCAAAATACAAAATTAAGTCAAACAAAACTGCCAAAGTTCCGGTAAGCATTACGCCAAAAGAATACAACCGTCTTTTTACAATACAAAAAACGAGAAATCCGGCTGCTATGAGAACCGGCAGATAAATGAAACACCCCATAAGGAAAAATATCTTTCTTCCTGCATTCTTTTGATTTGAAAAATACTTTTCAAACTGAATTTGCGACAACACAAGTGGCGTATTTTCTCTCAAACACCATCTTCCCCATGTAAAGCCGGAAAATGAAGTCTTATTTCCAAACCTGCTTTTCATTTCTTTTTCATAAGACGCTACCCATGCATTTCTTAATTCACTATCTTTTTGATAATTTGAAATAAACGTAAATGCACCGGCGGCATCTGCTGTAACAGCATCCTGTTTTCTTGCATATTCATGTACGTTTACCGCGGCATCCACATAATCATTTCCGGATAATGTTATCCATGGAATAAATGCGGTTACAAGAAACAAAAATAACAACACCATTCCAACAATCCACTGTCCGATTTTTTTGCCTTCTGTCACTTACACCACCTACTTTTCCTTACAACAAAGTTTTTCCAACGTATCGATTACCACCCGGTCATTTTTAATCCGCAAATTCTTATCCAATTCCATCATCCGGCATATCAGTTGAAAATAACCTTTTCGAATTTTTACTCCATGTTTTTTAGGTGGTATTAATTCTGTTTTTTTTGACGACAATCTTGTGAGTGCGTCTGTCGGGACATGCCCCGTCAATAAATAATAAAATGTTGCTCCCATAGCGTAAATATCCGTCCAAGCTCCTTCATCTTTCGGAATGCCTTCTTTTGCCGTGCGATACTGCTCCGGCGCAGCATAATTCTTTTTTAAAAAGGCAGCCTGCAAAACCGGTTGTTTGTCCGTCATATACTTTGCCGCTCCGAAATCAATTAAAACCACTGTACCCTCTTTGGTACAAATAAGATTGCCCGGCGAAATATCACCATGCACAACATAGTTTTCATGAATCGTACAAAGAGCTTTCATGACCGACAGAATAATCTCCACCGCTTTCCTTTCGGAATAAGGCTCATACTGTCTTTTTTTCATTCTTCTTCCCACACTGTCTCCCTGCAAATATTCCATCACAAGGTACACCGTATCATTGGCTGAAAACACATCATATATCGTAACAATATTTTGTGCATGAATGAATTTGGCAGTTATTTTGGCTTCTTTCAAAAAACTCTTTTTTCCATAAAGAAAAGCATTGAAATATCTGGAATTTTTCACCTCCAAAGCATCCGCTTCCCGCTCTGCCCATTCCGACGGAAAATACTCCTTTACCGCCACATTTCTCTGAAGCAGTAAATCCTCACAAAGATAAGTGATTCCAAAACCACCCACACCAATGCAGCCAATCACCCGGTATCTTTCATCTAAAAGATTATCTTCTGAAAGTACATGTTCCGGCTTTTGTTTTTCATTTAAGTATTCCAGTTTTTGAATGACCTGTTTGGGATTTTCTTTTGGCAGCATAATCCATGACAAAAAATCTTTTTTATCCATATCTTCCTTCATGGAAAATACCAGCACATAGACTTGTTCAACCGGAAACATGGAGAGCACCACAGGACATCCTTCCTTATCTCTTTGCTGTGAAAATCCCCACGCAATCTGTAACAATTGTGTAAGACTTCCGCCAACCGAAGTTATCATATAGCATCGGATATCCAGTAAACTGTCATAGGTGCGCCAGATTACAAAATCTTTTTTCTTTAAATAACAATTCCCAAGCAAAAATCGTTTAGCAATAATTTTCCCCTGATGCCAGCCATTTTTGTCTTCTTCTAAGGGCTTTTGCGGACTCCAGCCACAAACCGGACATTCGTCTCTTTCTCTGTCCCATTCCACAAAACAGCCCATGCAAGCCTTTACCTCCATGCCATCCTCCTATGATTGTTTTTCCTTTTCTCCCGAAAGTACCTCACCGTATAAGTCATAATACAAATCCGCCATTCGCTGATACCTATCCTCTATCTGCACCGATAATCCCTTTTTAACGGCCTGAGATTTTTCTTCCGAAACATTCACACCCATTTGCTGCAGACTAACCATTTTGTCTTCACTCACCCGTTCATAGGCACGCTGTGGTTTCCTGCCGGTCAGCAGATAAAAAATGCTGCCGCACAAACTGTAAACATCGGTCCATGGACCTTGTTTTCCATGAGAGTCATATTGCTCAATCGGTGCATAACCATGCTTCAGTAAAACGGAATGATCCTTTCCTGAGTGGTATTCTTTGGCTGCACCAAAATCAATAACTTTTGCTCTTCCCTCTCTGGTTACCATAATATTATCCGGGCTAATATCCCGGTGGATAATATTTTCCTTGTGTACCTCGTTGAGTGCCGCAATCACTTCTTTTAACATCGGAAATAAAACATCGGGTGGAATCTTACCGCCCAATTGCTTGGCATACCGGCGCAAATCAATTCCTTCAATATATTCCATAACAATATATGCCGTATTATTTCCATAGAAAAAATCACGGACCGAAACAATTCCGGACATCGTATAAAAATGCGATAAATTTTCTGCTTCTTTGATATATGTTTGCAGCCCATGCTGATACGCGTATTTTGCCTGCTCAGTATTTTCTGTAAAAACGTTTAAGGTGGCGGTTAAGGACGAGTGTGATATCGTTTCCGTAATTCCCCGCGAAGCAACTCCTCTTGGAAAATATTCTTTAATACACACCCGCTTGCTCTGATAAAAATCCCAGCCAATATAAGTAATACCAAAGCCACCTACACCAATCACTTTTCCTACAAGATATTTACCATTTAATATCTCATAAGGCGGCAGACTATTTTTCACCTGCTGATACGCCGGCAAATAAAATCCGCAGTATGGACAGGGTTCTTTTGGCATATTTAATTCTTTCATGCATCCCATGCATAAAACATTGGGGTCTACCAGTCTTTTTGCCATTATTTTTCACTCTCCCGTCTGCTGTCATTAACCATCCACAACTTCATCGGCATCTCCTTCTGTAAAATCTACTTCATCTTCATCGGATGGTTTCTTTTTCACACTTTTCTTTTTCATGCTTTTGGGCTTTGTTGTAGCCGAACTTGGCACCGGTGTCTGTGTAGGCTCCGGTGTCGGCTCTACCCCTTTGCTCTTTACTAAGGTAATCTGTTTGTCCTCCCGGATATTAATGATTTGTCCTTTTTCAGGAAGCTGGGAATCCACTTTTCCTTTTGATACAGTCGAATAATTCTTACCACTTTTTACAACAACAGGAACCGTTATTCCTCGCGACTTCAAAAGTGCCTTAGCCTCATTTACAGACAGTCCTGTAAGTTTTGGCATTTTTTTCTCGTAATCACTTTTTTTACCAACCGAATAAACGAGCACAACCGGGGAAGCCGATTCTCCCTTGGTATACACTTCTCCCGCACCAACGGTCTGCGATACCAGTGACCTATTCGGGATTTCATCCGAATAAGTCTCTTCTACCGTCACTGCAATTCCCTTATCCTCAAAATAGCGAACCGCATCCTCTCTTGTCATAGAAGCACAATCCTTCATTGTAAATTTATTCGTACCACCACTTACCGTAAACTGTACCGATGTATCGCCTGACACAGCACTTCCTTCGACTACACTCTGCTCAATTACCGTGTCCTCTTCTTTTTGTGTATCGTACTCATAGATTGGCTCGGAAATATTTTTAATTCCCGTATTGTTTAACAACTGCTTGGCTTCCTCCAAACTTTTTCCAGTGCAGTCCGGCATTGCCTTCATCTGTTCTGAAGTCTGAACCTTCGCATTGTTTTGTTTCACATACCATGTCACCGCTCCTGCCATCGCACCTGCCAGTCCTATGACGCATAAGATTAAGAGCACTTTCGTACCTGTTTTCATTGCCAAAAGATGTGAAACCAATTGCCCATGCTCCGGTGGCGGCGGTGGTAAAATCCACTCCGGCTCATATACCGGCTGGAAGTTCTGTCCACCAAGCGCCTCCATAAAATCCTCTGCCGTCTGCAAACGATACTGTGGCTTCACATTAAGACAGCACATCATAGCAAGTTCTGCCTGCTCCGGAAGTTCAATTCCCATACTGGATGGTGGAATCAGTGAGTCCTCGTTTACCCGGTTATTTGCCGGAATCGGTTTCATTCCTGTCAACATACGATAAAACAATGCTGCCACAGCATACAAATCCGTATAAGGCCCCTGTGGTGCCGTTTTACTGTACTGCTCAATCGGTGCGTAGCCCTGTTTCAATACGATTTCTGTTCGTATATTAGCAAGCTCTGACGCATGTTTTGCGGCACCAAAATCAATTAATTTGATAACACCTTCATTGGTGACAAATACATTATCCGGTGCAATATCACGATGAAGCACACCTCTTTTATGAATGTCTTTTAACGTATGCAGTACCGTAAGAATAACTCTTCTGCACCACTCATAATCCTTCTTGTTGCCGGACTGTTTGAGAATTGATTTTACATCCATTCCCTCTAAATACTCCATCACAATATAACCGGTTCCATTCTGCTCAAAAAACGTATATATTGCCACTACGCCTTTGATGTCCTGAAGGTTTGCAACACTCCTTGCTTCCTCCAAAAAGCTTTGAAGTCCTGCCCGGAAATGGTGAGCCGATTTTGCATCTTTTGGTCGAACGGTAATTCCATCCGAATCCCTTTCACAAATCTGTCCGGGATAAAATTCCTTAATTGCCACTTTGCATAAAAGCGTCTCGTTCCAGCCAATGTATGTGTTTCCAAATCCACCGGAACCAATTGCCTTCCCCACAATAAATTTGTTCTGCAGCACCGTTCCCGGCTGTAAAAACTGCGGCGGTACGGCTTCCAAATCCAAAGATGCTCCACAGTGTGGACAAGTATGTAATTTTTCATTTTCTATTGGCTGCATACAGCCGTAACATCGTTTCATAAGATTCCTTTCTTTGACGATAGTTTCTATTAATTCATTACACTATCAACATCTTTACTCGCACTATCAGGTTTTTGGGTCGTTTTTGGCTTTGCAGGTTGTGAATCCCTCTGCTTAGGCACACTAGTCGCCTGTGGCACCGGCGTTGCATTTGCCTTTGTCTCAATCACAATCTTATACTTTCCGTCCTTTTTAAATACCTTTTCCGGTTTTCCATCCACAAGTGCATATACATTTGTAATCACCGCATTACTTTCCGGACCTTTTATCGTCACATCATAGCTATATGAAATATCCTTTAAAGCACTCTTTACCGCTGCCGGACTTTTTCCTGACCATGAAACCAGTTTATAAACCGTATCAAATGGAAGTTTACTTGTTTTACTGTCATCAAACGTCTGTCCCGCTGCAATATTCTGGTTTACAATATAGCCAACCCCTTTGACGGAATCTAACGATACATAAGCAGCATTATAAGAAGGAGTTTCCTTTCCAATGAATTTCTTGCCTCTGTACTTAGCAAGTTTTACACTGTTAATATATCTTCCACGAAAATTCTTCATAACATCCTTAAAATATGGGCTCACATAATAGTAAATGGCATCCACATCTTTTAAATCAAAAAAGGTATCTTTCTTTTGACCGCGAATCTCTCTGGCAGAAATAAATTTCCCTTTTACTGTTATGCCATAAACATTCCGGTAATTCTGGCGGTTACTGTCAACGGCATCCTCACCTAACCCTTCCGTTGCCTCTTTACATTTGTCACTGCTAAGTTTTAAATACGCCGCTAACGAGTCCACGTTACCATTCATATTTTCCGCCACCGTTCCATAGTTACAGCGTTTACTCGTAACTAAAGAGCACAGAATCTTTTTATCTTTTCCCAATGTTCTTCCACTTACCGGATTCTGCACAGATATAATTTCATCCTCTTGATTTGGGTCATACATAACGGCATTTACCTTCAGAGAAACTCCATCTTTTTTCACAAGTTCTTCCGCATTTCCATACGTCTTACCAATGATATTGGCAGCTCTCACTTCCGTACTATCTCCCGTGTCAATGGTATCCGTCATTTTCTGGTAAGTAACAACTCCGCCAACACCGACAATCACACAGGCTAACACAGCAACTAAGCCTTTTGCCCACTTCGGGAATTTACCCACATCATTTTTCTTATTTTTTACATGAATCCGCTTAACCTGAGCGCTGTTTAATTCTTCTAAAAACACCTGTGCCGACGGCGTACGGTCTTTCTGATACACATTAAGTGCATTCATCATCGCATTCTCTATATTTTGCGGAATGGAGATTCCTAACTGCGTTGGTGTTTTTAATTCATCAAACAAAGCTCTATCGACAGACTCTACCGGCACCTTGCCTGTAATCATTCGATACATCACTGCTCCCAGTGCATAAACATCGGTCCATGGGCCGCGGACGCCACGGCTTCGATACTGCTCCTCCGGTGCATAACCCTGTTTCAAAATAATTGCAAGGCTCTTGGAATTTGCCGTCGTAACATAACGGGTTGCTCCAAAGTCCATCAGTTTAATCTCTCCCTCCGCAGTAACGACAATAGTTTCCGGTGAGATATCACAATGGATAATGTCAAGCGGATGCACCTGACATAAGCCGGTGAGAATTTTAACAATAAATGCTTTCGCTTCCTCAGCAGAAAAAACCTTGCCACCATCAAGAATCTGCTGCAACGTTTCCCCTTCCACATATTCGGAGATTACATACCCGGTATCATTTTCTGCAACACAGTCATATACCTTGGCAATTCCTTCTACCGCATTTAAGTGCTGTATCCGGTTTGCCTCATTCAAAAATGTCGTAAGTCCCTGCTCAAACTGTTCAAGCGCATCACCGGAGTAAATCGTAACTTCTGTTTCCCCTTCTGCGCGGGTTGAAAAATCGCTTGGTAAATACTCTTTCACAAACACTTTCCGGTTGTGCTCAGCATCCATTCCCAAATAGGTAACCGTATATCCACCATAGCGGATAACACGTCCCACAATATACTTTCCACCCACTACGGTTCCAGGGTCTAGATAATATGACTCCTGACGCAGTGTCGTTTCATCGTAACCACAATGTGGACATGTCGTACAATTATCCTCTATATTCGTCATACAACCCATACATAATTTCATGTCTGACTTCCTCCTTTTTCTATGCCTTTATCTTTACTGGTTTTGACTCAACGGTTATATCTCCATATTTTGCGCGAAGTTTGAAATAGCGGTAAGTTCCTTTTTTCATATTGATTTTTGCACCGCTTTTCTTACTTATGGATTTCACTACTTTTAACTGACTCTTTTTCTTTCCTACTAACACTTCTATTTTCCCTGGTTTTGCAAAACCTTTCCCATAGGAATACGACAATTTGAATGAACGGTACACGCCTTCAATATATCGCTTTGCCTTTCCCCGTACATATTTAATTTTCGGTGTCGGCAGATTACAGGATAAGGTGACCGGAAGTGCCGCCAGTTCTTTTGTCTCTCCCTCTTTGGTCTCCATCAGTTTTACAGAAAGATTTTTTTCTCCCAGAAAACATTTTTTCAAACGGAGAAAATTTCCTAATTTACTGTAAGTAAGATATTTTTCATCACCTTTAGCAAGCGAAACATCCAACCAAAAATTTTCTTTTTGCGGAAGTTTTCCAAAGAAATACTCTAATGACAAATTTTTATTAAGCGTCAATTCTCCATTGTCAATATAAGAAACATTGATAAGACGCCACTCTTTTTCTTCCGAAGAATCGGTTTCTGTATAGGCACAGCGATAAAGGGATATACCAATTGGCTCTACACCAAAAACAGCACTGTTTTCAGTTGTTTCCAACCAGTTTCCTCCGTCTTTTTGGAAACGGAATTTGCCTGCATTAACCCCCGTCAACTCAACTTTAGTCTCAAACTGGTCCTTCGCTTCATTATAAACAGGGGCATTGTCCGAATCTACAATTTGAAATTCTTCCGCACGAGCCTCACCTGCCGGAGCTAAACTACCTGCCACAAGGGCGAACATCATAAAACCTGATAAAATCTGTTTTCTCATTTCTCTTACCAATCCTTTCTTTTAACGTTTATCTTTTTTCAAATTTCTAAGAACAATGGTACTTACCACACCGCATATCAGCATGATAAGAAGTAAAATAAGCCAAGTATGCCATAAATGCTCTGATGTTCTTACAAAAAAGTCTTCATATGGTTTTGCCGGAATTTTCATCAATTCCCCGGTTTCTGTCTCAATTTCTTTATACGGAAGCGCATTCAAATCTGCTGTATTTCCAAGACACTCCATCGACCATCGACTGACCGTGATTTTGGAAATGACAAGTGCCCCATCACCCAGTGCAAATAAAACTCCAGAAAACAATAACTGAACAATTAACACAAACGGTGCAAATGCCATAGCCCGGTCTGCATTGCGCACAAGAGACGATACAATCAATCCCATCGATGCCGAAGCAAATATCGTAAGCACCATAGTCAGCCAGATTTCCATTCCCGGATGACTGCCCCAAATAGCTCCTCCTTTGGCGGTATGCTCTAATAAGTTCAAGAAAATAGTGGTCAAAAGCGTCGCCTGTATAAGACAAATAATTCCCTGAACAATGTATTTGGACAACACATAGCCGGACAACCGCAAATTTCCCATATACTCTCTCTTGAGAATGGCTCTCTCCTTACACACTTCCTGAATCGTGTTAAACAATCCAATCCATATGCCAGAACAGGAAAGGGCAAATAAAATTGACTTTGTATCATCAAAGTTTACAAAAGTTCCTTCCTGCGCCACCAAAAACAATAAAAGTGCAATGGCAACCGGCTGAACCAATAACAAAAGCAGTCTTGAATAATCATTTTTAATTAAGTTCATATACCGTGCCGTCAAGACTCGCAGCTGCTTAAACCACGAAACATTTCGCCTTGCGGAATTTTTTATAAACATATCTTCTGCCTTTGTAAGTGCGGGTTCTTCCTGCCTTTTCTGCCAGTAATTTTGCAGATAATAGCCATTCCAGTTATCTGTATTTACAGCAAGTTCATTGTAGATTTCCACTAAATCCTGTTTTCCGAAATATTCATTCATTTCCGAAGGTGGTCCACAATAACAAATCTTTCCTCCCGGTCCCATAAAAATCACCTTGTCGCACAAGTGAATACTCTGTGTGGTATGTGTTACCATGATGATTGTCTTGCCTTCACTCTTTGACAACGAAGCCAATGTATGCATCAGACTTTGTTCCGTATCCGGATCTAAACCGGATGTCGGTTCATCTAAGAAAAATAATCCGGGGTCAGCCAGCAATTCAACGGCTATACTAGCTCTTTTTTTCTGACCACCGCTTAATTTTCTGATATAGGTATCCGCATGTTGCGTAAGGTCTACCATCTCAAGCACCTTATAAATCCGCAGTTCCATTTCTGCCCTTGTTGTGTCGGATGGCATTTTCATTTTTGCTGTATATAACAGCATCTTTTTCAGTTTCAGATTTTCGTAAATAATATCCTGCTGCGGAACAAAGCCAATCATGTTTTTCAAACTATTGAAATTCCTTCTAAGGTCAATTCCATTACAGAAAACATTTCCTTCAATATCCCGGTCAAAGCCGCTCATAGCATTCATTACCGTCGTTTTTCCAGCACCGGAACCTCCGATAATTGCTACAAACTCATTGCTGCCAATATCGCCATAAACCTGATTAAGAATTTTCTTTCGTCCGGCACCTCTGCCTACCTCTTTGGAAATATTTTCAAGCCGGAGAGACACACCGCTCATAGCCCCTTGGTACAACAATTTTCCATCGACGACAAAGAATAAAAAGTTTGCAATCTGAATCATGTCTTTTTCTGCAATCCGCTCATCGCGGTTTACTCTTTTGCCATTGACATATACGCCATTCATGCTGCCATAATCAATGATGGTATACACACCATTTTGGTTCATGATTGCTGCATGCTTTCTCGAAATTCCGGGGCTGTCCATCACAATCGTATTGTCACTGCCACGTCCAATCAGTGTAAGTCCCTCGGATAAAGTCTGACACTGCCATGCACTTTTTTGCAGTGAATCTGTCAGTATAATAACTGCCGATTGATTTGACACATGACTTTTTGCATCAATCCGGAGAATCCAGTCTCCTGATTCTTTCTGATAATACTTTCTCGGCTTCATCCATTCATAAATTTCACCACGGTATAAATACGTTCCATTGGTACTTCCCACATCGCCAACATAGGTTTTTCCATTTGCAAATTTAATTTTTCCATGGACTCCCGAAATGGTCGACATAGGGATTACAATATCACAGCGGTCCGGGTCTCTTCCGAACAAAATACGGTCTTTTCCAAATGCCTTCAAATCGTAATCATAAAAGTTTGTACCAGTAAGTACAATCATCCGGCTTGCCTGCCTGTTTTCCCAATGCGGACTTCCTACATATTGTGTTTGTTGTAGCTGTTCCATAACCTGCTCCCTTTATCCAAGTGACTTAGTTTTCCTTTTTCTCTTTCACATACTGCTGGCAGAAAGTTTTTACCCCCAGCGAATCACTTACATCATTTACATATAACTTACTCTGAAATCCTTCCATTTCTGCTATTCCTTTTCCAACCAGCACACAATCTCTTTTCTGGTTGACAAGCTTCTGAAAACAGCTTAAGGATTCATTATACTTAAAAAATTCTTCAAATGCTTTTTTCTGAATTGGAAATGGCGTTGTGCCATCTGCCGCATAGAAATTCCCCTCAGCCGCTTCACTCATCAAAATCCACATAAAACGCATACAGGCATTCTGTTTGTTTTCAGACGACTGTGCACTAATGGCATATTTTTCATCAAACTGCACAAACATCTTTCCATCCTGTGTTAAAACATGCGCACGGTAATCCGTGACTGAATTTTTCTGAATTTCCTCAGAAACTGCTTTGCGCTGAATAAAGTTATACAGAAAATAACGGTACTCAACATTGGCAATTGTACTATTTCCCCGGTCAAGCACATTATTTGCTGCTGTCACCATTCCGCTTGTTGCCTCTCCACGCCACGAAACATCAAAAAGGTAAGAAGAAAGATTTGTGACCATATTGGTATCCGGCTGCAATTTCCCGGTAGAAAAATCAAAACAATCCGGGCCGGCAAGAACTGCCATCTTTGCAATCGCACCATAATACTTCGCAAAAGTATATTCCGTAGAATCAGCAGCTTTATTTTCTTTCACTACATCTGCTATCTCAACGGCATCACTGTTTTTATACTTTTCATCTGTATAAAAAACACTGTCCTTTAAGCTGTTTTCCGGTTTTTGTTCATACTGTTTGCCAAAAAGCAAAAGTGTATTGATACCGGTAGGCATTTCATTCATTTGTGGGAAACATTTTTCATACTCCGTTAAGTACAAATAATCCTCCCGCTCAAGTTCCTCTAACACGTTATCCTGATAAGATACCAGTTTGTAAGAATCCAAATCCGATACATTATCAGAGAAAAACATATCCGGCATTGATTTATTTTCTTTTGCCTTTTTCAATTCCTGTGACATCGTTGCATCCGGATTATCCTTTGTAATATTAACGACATTGACTGTGATTTTTTTATTGTCCTGAAGCATCTGATTTACCCGCTCACTTGCATTCTCACTTGAGACAAAATTCTTCGATGCAACGGAATCGAGCATCTCCTTCTGCTTTTCATTTTCCACCCAGATTGTAATGGTATCCTTATGTAAGGTTGTATCAAAAATCCTGCTTTCTTTTTTTAATACGGTAGAAAAAAGTGTAAAACCTACTACAACCGCTAACACCAAAACGGATACCAGACTAATTGTCCAGTTTCTTCTCCTTCTGCGTTTTTTCTGTTTTACTTTTGGATATTCCGCCATTCGTTTACTTTCTAAGGCATCCTCAAACTGCTGTATACTCTGAAAACGCAGTTCCGGACGAACTGCCATTGCCTCCATAATAGCACGGTCAATGTTCGGTTCAATATCCACTCCCAGTTCTGCCGGAGATTTAAGACTGTCTTTAAATTCTCTTTCCGTGGCTTCCATCGGTTTAATTCCCGTAACCATCTGGTATAAAATAGCACCAACCGAATAAATGTCCGTAAAAAATCCCTGCTTACTTTTATCGCGGTACTGCTCCGGTGCAGAATATCCGACTTTGATGATTTTCTCTCCTGCCATTCCCTCAGAGCTGTCATTTAACTGAGCCGCACCAAAGTCAAATATTTTAACATTTCTCTCATCCGAAATAAATATATTATCCGGACTGATATCACGGTGAATAATTCCTTTTGCATGAATTTTTTTGACCGCTTCAATAATCGGATGAATTACATTTAATGCAACTTCCGGCTCCATCCGCCCCTGTCTTTCCAAATAATCTTTTAACAATACACCATCGACATATTCCATAATGATATATGCCGTATTATTTGCCTCAAAAAAGTCATATACATTCACAATATCTTTTGCTTTTCCAAACTGGGCAATACTCTGAGCCTCCATAAGGAACCGCTTCAACTGTGCCTGATACTGATTTTGTTTATCCCCTGATAAAAGTCCTACACTACATTCACCCGGCGCACGGTTTACTAAACCTGCCGGATAAAACTCTTTTACCGCGACAACAACACCAAGTGTTGTATCAAAACACTTATAGGTAATTCCAAATCCACCAAATCCAATGGCATTTCCCACAATAAAATGATTTGCAAGGATTGTACCCGGTGTCAGATAATGAGGCTGCTTAGGTTTTGTTCCCTCTACATATCCGCAAAAAGGACATACCTCATATTGTCCTTTTACGCTAAAACAATTCATACATAATTCGCTTGCCATATTCTACCTCTTTCATTATTCCAGTCGAAACCGATTTTCTTCACTACCAAAATCAAGAATAGTTCCCGGTTTCAGGCAAATCTCCATGTTCTGCGGAAGACACTCCTGCGAACCATTTGTAAAACTGCCGTTGCTGGATGTGTCAACAATTTTAAAACACTCTTTATCTCTATGAAAACTTATGACACAATGTTTTCGACTGACTTTCTGCTGGTTTTCAAAAACTAAATCATTATCCGCAGTTCGCCCAATCCGAATGGTTTCTCCATCCTGAATTGGAATTTCTGCTCCCTTATAAATACCGGCAAGACCGACCAGAACACCTCTTACCGTCTCAATCTTCATATTTTCATCGCCGGTTTTCTCTGCCGGACTGACAATGTTATATCTCATATTTTGCTGTTCATTTTTAATTTCCTGCACCTTAGGAATCACATCGGAGGTGACCGGTTTCTTTCTGCGTGGCCGCACAAAGAAACTCACAATCCCAAGAACCGCCGCTGCTATAGAAACGGACAAACTGATAAAAAAGGCATATCCCCAGCTAACAGAAGTTTCCCCTGAAATATTCCAAATTGGTGCCAGAGAATCAATCACAAAAAACAGCGTAATGTAAGCCCCCGCAATTACAAGGGAGAAAATCCCGGATAAAATTTGCTTGGCGCTCCCTACTAAACCAATAATTCCTGCAGCAAGTGACAATATCACCGGCAGAACTAAAAGTCCCCACACAACAAACATGACCGAAACTCCAAACACATGCGGATTCGCCGAATCCGGGTGGATTACATTTTGTAAATACTGAAATGCTGAAAATTCCTTTGTTCCATAATTGGTATGTACAATTTTGGTCATAGGCAGAAAAAATACCGCCAAATTCACAAAGAGCAGTAATGCTCCTGCTATTCTTATTCCTTTTGCACTACGGTCCATCATTTTCCTCCTGTTTTTCCTTTGAATTACTCGTTATTTTTTTTACTTAATTCTTCCAGTAAAGTGCTCCAATTAAACCGCTCTCCACACAATGGCATGAATAACAGATTTACATCGCCAACCGTAATCATGTCATAAGCTTCCAGTTTTACCGGACTGAGCACAACTTCATTGTTTCGATATACCAAACCACTGGAATCTCCCGGCTGAACCAAATACAAATGTTTTTTCGGTTCATATACAACAATGGCATGGCGGTTTCTGGATACGCTTTTATCACCAACTAAGGCAATATCCATCTGGATGTCACGTCCAATGAAATTTTTACCAACTTTCAAATGGAAATCCTGACCTACATGAGCACCACCCATCGCAATTAACCATCCCACACATGGAGAAGAAATGGTATTCACCTGTGGTGCATTTACTACGGATGGATTCGGGCTTGCGGCATTTGCGCCGGTAACACCTGAAAACAAATCATCATAAAATGCTACCGTATGGTCATCATCTTCTGTCCACTCCGGCTGATTAACAGTCGGCACTGTTTCAGTTGCGGCAAATGTATCCTGTGTCAGCGGAATTGTCGGCTGCTCATTATAATCATCCGCATAAGGTATTGTTGGCTGTTCAATCGGCGTTCCTCCGGTCGGAAGTGTTACTTCATCGGCCGGCATAACCGGTGCCTGCCCCCACTGATTTACCGGTTCCTGTGGCACCGGTACCGGTGACGGTGTTGTCATATCCTCTGTAAATACTGTTGTGAGGCTGTCATCTGAACCAGCTCCCCCCTGACAATGTGGACATACCGCATATTTTTCCTTGTCAAAAAAGTGCCCCTTTTCGCATCTGCTTAAATTCATAATTACTCCTTTCTGCGCTTTTGCGCCTGCACCTTTGTGCTTATCTTTCTTTGTTAATAATAGATTCTTTATATTGCAGTATCGCTACGGAGGTATTATCCTGCGAGTGAGTGTTTCCTGTGATAGCGGCATTCACAAGTGTTTTTGCCTTATCTTCCATCGAAACAATATCACTCACTATAATCCCGTGAATCTGCTCATCCGACAGGGTCTTTGTAATCCCATCGCTGCAAAGCATAACTACATCACCGTACTGCATCTCAAATGGCTGTGTATTCACATCCATAAGATTTACATTTCCAATTCCAAGAAAACTTATTAATGCTTCTTTTTGCCGTTTTGCCATCGCTTCTTCTTTTGTCATCTGACCGTTGGCAACCATCTCCTGTAAACGGAGCCAGTAATTATGGTCTCTTGTTACCTGTCTCATCTGGCTTCCACGGATAATATAAATTCTACTGTCACCAACGGATGCCCAGTATAATTTATTATCTTCTGCAATCACCGCAACCATTGTTGTACCGGAACCTTTTCCGTTTTCTTTAGGAAAATTGTAGATTGCCTCATCAATTGCTAAAATCCCTTGTCTGAAAAATGTAGGAATATCCACTGAAGCACTTTTCTCTATCTGCTTAAATGCTGAAACTAACATCTGGATTGCCGTCTGACTTGCTTTGCCGCCATCCGCCATTCCGCCCATTCCGTCACATACCACAGCTAATACTCTGGTCTTTTTATTTGCTGCCAGTTTCTTGCCTTTGGATACATAAACAGCATCCTGCTGGTACTGACGATTTCCGGTAACGGTATACGATAACGTTGCTAGTTCTGGCACCATACGCTGTACTCTACCGGTTGACGGTGAGCTAACCGGCTCCTTTTTTACCTCTTTTTTCTTTCCAAACACGATTCATTCACCTCCAAAAAAAATAAATATCTCTGACTCTGTGTCTGTAAATAAAACCATTCCCCCGCTTTCAATGTGACGGATTGTCCCATCAAAAGTGCTCCAAATTTGGTATATGTGTAATTTCTGGAATAGTTTTTTACATAAAACTGATTGTTTTCTGTATCGTAAGTAACCTCACAATGTTCGCCGCTGATTTGCGGATTCGTTATGACGTACTGGCATTTCGCCCGGTTTCTTCCAATTTTTATCTGATTGTGTATCAAATCAATTCTTTGATTTTCTCCTTGTCCCTGCAATATGATGAAAGCAAAACTTTTCTGTCTGCCATCTGACACAATTCGATGTGACAGATGCATTTCATGTACAAATTCTTTCATGTTCCTTGTACGAGTCTGCCACTTTTTTTGCAGTGCATGATTTATTGCCGCATTGATATGGCTTGGTATGTGAGGCAGCAATTCTTTAAGTGGCTTTATTTCAACTCCTGCTTCCCGGTCCGGTGCCGTCGGCAGCTTCTTCCCACTTACCACATAGTAGTAAGTGGCAGCAAGACCATACACATCCGTATGCGGTCCCTGTCTGCCTGAACGGGAATATTGTTCAATCGGTGCAAAACCGGGTTTAACCATAACGGAAATGCTTTGTGGGGAATTGAGTGCAAATTCTCTCGTTGCACCAAAATCAATCAGTTTCATTTTCCCTTTATTGTCATACATAATATTGTCCGGACTGATGTCTCGGTGCAGAAGATTTTTCTTATGTACACGATGCAGCGAATCTCCAATTTCCTGAACCATCTGATTGGCAAGGGCAATTGACAAGGGCTTGTTTTGTTCTCTCATATAGCGGCTCAATGTAACACCCTGCACATACTCCATAACAAGATAGGCGGTTCCATTCTGCTCAAAAAAATCTCTGACATTCACAATGTGTGATTCTCTTTGAAATTCCAGCAGAATATTTGCCTCTTTTACAAACACATCTTTCCCGTGATAATACAATTCATCCTTTAACTGGCTGTTTGGCTCAATCTGATTGCTTCCTGACATACGCACCGCCCATTCAACAGGAAAATATTCTTTGACTGCACACCGCTGTCTGAGTCGACTGTCAAATGCCAGATAGGTAATTCCAAATCCACCAATTCCCAGTACACGCCCCAGAAAATATCGGTTTTTCAGCAGTACCCCGGCTCGCATAGCCCGTGAATCAACAGCCGCCTTTTGTTCATAACCACATTGGTAACATAAACGACCATTAAAACAATCACTTTGAAAACAATTAGGGCAAAACAAATTTGTTTTCATCTTTTTCCCTCTTTCCTAGCCGCTCTATTCTTCCTCTGCCTCTGAAACAGCTTCTGCTTTCATCGTATGGAAAACAAATTTTTCACGTCCGGCAGTAATGATATCACCATCCAAGAGCATCCGGCGGTTCGTCATTTTCACACCATTGACAAATGTTCCGTTCGTAGATTCCAAATCTTCAATGTAGCATGCCATTTTCGTTACTTCTATCACAAAATGCTGTTTTGAAAGACGCTCATCATCAAAATAAATATTACATATATCCGAACGCCCAATAAACAAACTGCCCTCGACATTCCATTCCACATCCTGAATTTTTCCGGCACGGTCGGTAATGGTAAGCCGAATTAGTTTGGAATCTGCTTTTAATAAATCATCCGGATTTATTTCAACAACTTTTTCCGGTTTTCGCTTTGTAATGATAATTACGATAACACCGATAATAAGAACCAGTGCAATAAGGGCAATCCACCAATACGAACGGACAAACTGTTTCGTCTGTTCAGACTTTTCATCTAAACCGGTAAATTTAAAATTGTATTCCTGATTAATCGGATTTGCCTCTTGTGTGTCATCATGAATATTGGAACATATCAGGGTATATTCACCCGTATACAAATCTTCCTTAAACGTAAGCACAACTGTGTTATCCACGCTATTGTAATTTACATTGTTAATTGCCCATACCCTACCATTGTCATTTTTTCTTTTTGATTTCACAACATAATTGGAAACTTTGTCCGCGCCAACTACACTGCCCGAATTGTCCATCAATTCAAACGTAATCGCATTGCTTTTACTCTTTTTTATGTTACGAATAACCGGTGCTTCTTTATCCGGTGTCGAACGACTGTAGTCAATACGTCCGCTCACATTACCACTGCCGCGTTTTTCACTTAAGGTAATTGCACTGATACCATCCAGTTTTTTATTGTTTGGTGCTTCCATTTTCACAACATACGTATGATTCCACACAATATCTGAAAATGTTTTAAATCCTTCTTCTACCTGTTTTTTTGACGTATTCCAGTGACACTTATCAAAATTGTAGCCACGACTGTTCTTTTCTTCTAAAATTTGATAGGTCGCATTCATTTTTTTCTTGTTTGGCTTTTTTGCTTTATTCTTTAATAGAATTCCATACACCGGAACCATCGATTTTTTTACATTTTCGAGTGTGCTTTCTTTGGAATTATCTTTTCCCAAAGAGTCATCTTCCCCGTCTGTCACCAATAAAACAACGGTCCGCTGGCTTGGCTGTGCACCGGCATATGCTGTCAACACTTCATTTAAAGAACGATACAGTACCGTTCTGCTTTTGGCTTCTTTATGATACGGAATCTTGTTTATTTTCTTGATATCTGATTTGAGCGTCTTTGTTTCATTTCCCGACACTGCCTGATTTCCATTTCTTAGCACATTACTCTTTTGACCGCTCGCACGCAAGGTTCCCACTGTATATAATGTCATTTTGTCCTGTGCTTTCATGGACTTTCGCAGTGCTGCAATTTGTTTTTTGGCCTCTGAAAACTGCCCCTTATCTACAGACCCGGAGTTATCCACAAGAATAATGGTATGGAGTCCTTCTTTACTCTCTTTAAAGGAGACTGCCAAATCACTCTGTTTTAAAGAAATGGTATTTCCGATTGTTCCATTAAAAACCATGCTGTCAGAAGCCTTTGCTCCAACAATGTAACTGGTTACATAAGGTGCTGCATCACTTTTTGCCATTTCCAACAAATACGGTGTTTTAAAATATTTTGCCTGCACTTTGATTGTGCAGCAAATCAGGCACACTGCAAAAATCAGACAACTGTTTTGTAATATTTTCTTTACTCCTGCCATTTTCTCTCCTCCTCACAATATGGAATGAATACCAATTCCGTTTTTCCAATTGTAATAACATCACCTGCCGAAAGTTTGACTGCTTCCCCAGCTAACTCACCTGCCACATAGACGGTATTTCCTCCCTCCGGCGTCACATAAAAGGTATTTCCTTTCGGGTCATAGGTAACCGATGCATGCTTATTCCTTGCAATCGTTTTATCATCAATCAACACAACATCCATCGTATTGCTTCTTCCGATAAAATTTTTTCCGGCATGAAGTCTGTAATCTTTTCCTCTCTCCTCCCCCGTCTGACATACCAGCCATCCGGTTACCGGCTGAACACCTGCCATGCCAAAGAATCCAAAGGAAACGGTTTTGTCATCATCCGAAAATCCACCAAGTGCATCCACCGGTATTTCACCCCCGATGTTTTCCTGCACGATTTCACCTAACTGTTCGCCAAGTGATAAATCTGCATCCATGATGGATACCGTTTTATCATCCTCCTCAACATTGTCAACCATCAAACTCAGCGTTTCATTCTTTTTCTTACAATGTGGACAACTCCGAAACACATTCGGGTCATACCAATGTCCATTTTTACATTTAACAGCCATGGTTTCTCCTTTCTCTGCCGTTTATTTACCGAACAAAAACAGCAATTGCCGTGTAATTATCCATGTTGGTTCCTTTTCCGTTCTGCCTGATAATCTGCTCCATGGAAGACAGCCATTCCTTTGGCGAACGGGATTTTTTCAAACACATCCCCATCTCTTTTTCCTCAATCAATTCCCAAAATCCATCGGTACATAATAAAAAACTGCTTTTCGCTGATATATCAAATTCATCCATGATTTGATATTTGGGTGTATTCCATTCCGTTCCCATTACCCGCAAAAGGCGGCTTCTATCCTCATGATGGCGAATATCCTTCTCTTTTATTGCACCGCTGTTTACTAACATTTGTGGAACGCTGTGGTCTTTTGTACGCAGCTTATATTTATTTTTTTCAAACCAGTAGATTCTGGAATCTCCCACATAAGAAAACTTTGCTTTTTCATCCTTGATTTCCAGACAAGTTAATGTCGTTTTCATGCCGCTTTCTTTATGTTCCTGCCGCTGCTTTTCCAGTAATTGGTTCTGACTTTTCATAATACTGTCTGCTACCGAAAGTCCCTCTGCCAAACACTGTTTCATGGTCTCCACAACAAAAGAGGACGCCACTTCACCATCACCGTGTCCACCAAGCCCGTCACATACAAGAAAGTATTTTTTATCCGGCAGTTCGAGGATTCCATAAGCATCTTCATTCGTTTTTCGTTCCCCTATGCTTGTTATCACATCATAGGAAATTTCATAACTTGTTTTTTTCATCTATAACTCCTTTAACTTTCATCCCAGTCTAGCACCCTCATTTTTTCTCGTTCCATTTTATCACGCCATGTATTCAACTTTTTTCCTAATTTTTAACGGCGAGCCCAAAAAAAAGAGCTGCCTGTACGCGATAAACTTCTCTATCTGCGTTACAAACAGCTTTTTTTTGCTATTTCATTTTAGCAATATTTTTATTTGTAATATTTTTAAATTTTATTTCGCCTCGGCACGCTTTTTCTATTCTGTTATAATCTGCCTTTGTGACTTTCTTTTTTCCTAAATATGTTCCACTGTACTCAACCTTATTTTTGTCCATGTATTCTTTTTTGTTGACAAAACTTACACAGACAATTCTATTTTTCTTGATTTTATATTCTGCATAAAGATAAGGCATAATGCCATTTCCGTTATCATCCGTATATCCGGGGCCTCCTCTGTAAAATGCATAACTTTTTCTGGAAGGCATCCGTGAAAGTCCGCCAAAACACGGATAATTATCTTTTGAACTAGGTCCTTTTATTTTCACCAGTTTCTTATTGCTCTTTTTGCATGTATAATAAAACATTTCCCCTGTTATTTGACCATCTTTTTGAATCATAAGCTCCGGAATTCCATTTCGGTCTATGTCAACAAGAGCAAACTTAGGTATCGAATATTCATCGTTACCTTTTCCTACATACTTCTGCAAGACCTTAGTATATTGTCTTTTTACCTTCTTTGACATTGCATTTGATTTCGGTGCTGAAACTGCAAGCCCAGCAACCAAAAGAAATACTATCATACATTTCATTCTTTTCATACTATCTACCTCCTCTTGTACAGACCTATCTAGAAACGTTTCATCTTATACCCTTTTTTATTGCCAATAAGTGCTTTTAATTTTTTCTTATAAACTTTATAACTAACTTTTACACCATTAATTTCTGTATGTCTCTTATTATTCTCATCTACAGTTGATGTATATGAGACACCTTTTGAAGAAAGTTTTCCATTTTTGTACTTGTAAAACATCCGGTCCAAAGAGCCATGACTAAAACCTCTGTCAATATAATTGCTTTTTTTGTATATTGCACAATAATCATCATGTTCATATGGATTGAAATATTGTGGCATCTTAATAACCGGTTTCACTTTTCCCTTTACAATGGAATATACTGCTGTTGTTTCACCAAAACTATATATGTCTGCCGTATTGCATTTGGATGCATCAACATAGCGCAAAATGCACTCATCCACACCATTCTTATCAATATCTGCAAATACATAAAATGTACGTGGTTTTTCCGTATAATTCTCCACTTTGGAACTTAATTTCTTCATACGTGTATCATACTTTTTGATAAGACTTTGATACATTTTGTACTGCTTTTTCTTGCTTATTTTTGCACTTGACGCAGGACTATATAACTGACCTGCTATCACGCCAAAAATCAACATAAATACACATAGGATTTTTTTGTATTTTTTCATTGCCATCTTAATTCACCGTCCCCTGATTTTGTTGTGAATATTTCATGTAATCAATACATTGCTGAATCATTTGATGTGCCGTTTCTGCCATCTGATTATTTTTTACCGCAATTCTTTGCTGGGTTCCCACCATATGAATAATCAAAACATTTTGATTTCTAGTAATTCCAGCAATATCCTGATATTTTACATAATAATCTCGACGGATTGTTAAACCTAATATTGGTATATAATAACTTCCTTCTAAATGATAATCATATACCATAAGTCTGGTTTTTGCAATTCCAAACAAACTACACAAAGATGCTATTGCCGCTAAAATACTAACGACACCAAATACAATAAGCATCGTCCTTGCGCCTTCACCAACTAAATATCCGCCTCCATAACTGCCGGAGTATGACATTGCACCACCATAAACTCCACTATACACCGAATGTGTTGCATGTTTCATCTGTGAAATCACAATAATAACGATTCCCAAAACAGCAAGTATTCCACCACCTACACCTGACATAACAACTGCCTTTGTCGGCGCACCTTTTGATTCAAATAATAATCTCTCCATTTTTTTGCTCCTCATATTTTTAGTTTCTATTTTACCTTTGCACTTCTCTTTTTCGACCATTTCGCATATACTGTTTTTCCCTGTACCTTCTTATAAGCACGAATACGGAAATAATATCTTTTCTTCTTTTTTAATTTCTTAATTGTCTTTGTTGAACGGTATCCATTCTTAACTTTTATTACTTTCGCTTTTTTCATCTTTTTGTTCTGCGCATACTGAATTTGATAGCCGTCACTGTCGTATGTAGTAGACCAACCAAGTTTTACCTTTTTCTTGCCTGCAACCACACCACCAATACTCCAAAAATAATTCTGGTTTAACGTTTTCTTTTTGATATATTCATCTTTATATGTCTTACCACACTTTTTGCATTTGTGAAGTGTGTAACCATTCTGTAAATAAGTTTCATTTACCCACGTATTTTCATATTCATGCTCACAATTTGACTGATTCAAGGCACGCATCGTAAAAATGTATTTTCCTTCATCACCTGAGATTTTAATATAATGAGTTCCTTTTGCTAAAACACATTCTTTCTTTGTTACAGCCGGTTTTGATAAGCTTCCCTGATAAGCATCTCCATTTTCTTCTGTTTCAGAAAGGTCTTTATTATATATCCAAAAATTTGTGTACGGATCTGCATAGGACGAAAGTGAAAACACATAGTAAGCATTTTTCGGAATCACTACCTTAAACCAATCCTGGTCATCTGTTGCTGTAATTGCGCCCGTAATCGTAGTACCTAAAGTATACGTTTGCGGCGAATCATAAGAGTTCGCATTATTATCATTTACTCCATAACTGGTAAAAGATGCATTTAAACGATATTTACCTGTATATGACCCATTATCAACTTTTAAATAATAGGTTCCCTTTGATAACGAATAATTTGCTACCGCTGTATCCGGTTGTGTTATATTTCCATCATATGCATTATCCCTGTATAATTCTTCGGAAAAATCAGATGTATACAACTGAAAATATGTAAATCCATCAATATATGACATCACTTTTAACTCAACACGTCCATCTGATGGGATAACCAGTTTATACCAGTCATCCTGTTCCTCTGACATAAGCCACTTATCACTGCTCCAAGTTCCTGTAAAACTCAAATTCTGTGCCAAACTGGTCGCATCCTGCTGTGCTTTACTTGTTGTCGGTTTATTTGTTATCTGATGTGATACTAGCAACACCATTGCTAAAACGATAGCAACTATTTTCTTTTTCATTTTTCCAACTTCCTTTCAGTTTCTAATTCTACTTTTATTACATACAATTTGTTTTTACTATCCCCACAAATATTTTTGTTCTTCCAGCCAGTGCATATGTTCCATGCGATTCGCAATTTGACTTTGATTGTACTGCATAATCTGATTGCTTTTTCGTATATCACATAAAACCTGACCATTCATAACTTGCTGCTCAAACATACTTTTAGTCATTTTTTGAGATTCTGACACAACATCATACAACATTCTTTGATTCTGTTTTATTTCTTTTATGTCACTCGAAATGGAATCTAATGTGCTAATAATATGTCCCAAACGAAGTTCATTTTCATATAAATTGTATGCCCCCTCATGTCCTGTCAACCCATAACACCTTTCCGATAGCATATATTCAAACAACGATGCTATAGCTGGTAAAGAACGATATTTGGGATATATTACATTGGTGGAATAAAATTTATTAAGTACTGCTTTTGTCTTCTTTCTTTCATCTGCCAAAAGAGCATATTCATCGTTTAGTGTCTTTCCCTTTTCCAGTAAATTTTTTCTATAACGCTGAATTTCCTCAATATTTTCCTGATTTGTAATACGCACCTGCTGATTATATGATTGCGTCTGAACCACATTAGACACAACCAAAATAATTCCACCTACCACAAAACAAACAAATATACCAATAATTCCAAGCATAATGTTTAAAAACCATCCTGGAGCTCCACCTTCTGGTGATTTCAAAAAAACATAACCAAAATAAACTAAAATTGCAAAAAAAGCACATACAATTGCTGTTATAATTCCTCCCACCACACTTGGTCTTTTTTCTTGATAAATTTCTGGTTCCAACTTCATTTGATAATTCACACTACCAATAGAATCTCGCAAATGTTCTAAAATCTCATTCTGTTGGTATAACATTTTTTCTAAATCAAATACATGCTTAAGGTAATTCGTTATGTCTTTTGATGTTGCTAATTCATTCGCCATATTTTTTCCTCCATACTTTATTCTTTCCGTTCCACCATATCTAACAAACGGCTTTCATCCTTTTCATCCGAATTAATACTTACACTTTTATTCGTTTGATAATATGTAGTTCCATCTTTCTCAACCAATTCATCATCCTTCAGTTCAAGAGAATGACTTGTTACATCATTCTTCAAATTAATGGTATTTCCATCTATTTCATACTCAAATATTTGTTTTCCTTCTACACTCATCTCACCACCTTCTACAATTCCGATGTACGCTTTTCCTGATGAGGAAATACAACAGTATTTACGACTTTGACCTTGCCATGCACCAATAAATTTATTATTCTGCTCCGCATTGGTCTGATTGCTATTGTCACTACTTCCACACCCCACTAACACCAGAAAACACATACTAAATAACACAAATAATTTCTTTTTCATTTCTCCAACTTCCTTTCATTTAACATTTTGTTCCATTTTATCACTCCTGCCCCCAAACTTTTTTCCTAATTTTCAACAAAAAAAAGAAAATGTGAGATGTCCGCTATTTCATTAATAGACAACAATCTCACATTACCTTCAATCTCTTAAATCATTTTCCTAAATTTTAACACAGTGAAATTATTCTATTTATCCCCCAACAACATATTTCGGTCATACGTTTCATCTCATTTTGTCCAAAAAGTATGCTCACAAAACTGAATACTTGGCACCAATTTACATTCTATGCAACTTTCCACCTCCCCCCTCGAACATTACAAAACAACAAAAAAACACCTCGTGGGAGACTATAACGCTCTGCGTTATCCCGTCTCACACGAGGTGTTTCTTTGTTGTTATTTACTGCTCTGTTTTTTCTTAGAAATTACATCAAAGGCAACGGCTGCCAAAAGAACAAGTCCTTTTACTGCTTTCTGCCAGTTTGCATCGATACCCATGATAGACATTCCGTTATTCAGAACACCCATGAAAATCGCACCGATTACAACACCGGGAACTGTACCGATTCCGCCGTAAGCAGATGCTCCACCAATGAAGCAGGCACCGATGGCATCCATCTCGTAGTTTGTACCGGCAGTTGGAGCTGCCGAGTTAAATCTTGCGATACATACAAGAGCTGCTACTGCGGAAAGAACTGCCATGTTGACATAAGCGATGAAGTAAACACGGTTTGTCTTTACACCACTTAATTTTGCTGCATTTTCGTTACCGCCGACTGCATAGTAGTAACGGCCGGAAACAGTTTTCGATGTATAGTAAGCATATGCTGCTACGATAATTGCAAGCAGAATCAAGATGGTTGGCAGACCTTTGTAGCTGTAAAGTTTGATGCAGACAAACATCACAACTGCGGTAATGATAACACATTTTGCGATATCACCGTAAAGGTTACTCTGCTGATAACCATTTTTCTTTGCTTTGATTCGTTTCCAAATCACGGAAGCAATAAATCCTGCACAAATCAGGACACCGGCAATTCGTTTTTTGGCGTTTGAGCCTTTATGCTACGGCTTGTTTACAGCAATCTGGTCGCCACTTACACCGCAGGCAGTTAATAAAAATGTCATGATAACTGCCAACAGACAAACTAGCAGTGCTTTATGATAAAAAACACATTTTTGTTATTCTGTTAAATCGACACAAAAAAATACGAATCTACTTGATTTGTACCATCCTGTCCTAAGACATACACTTTTCCCAAAATTCATCTTCCGGGTTTTCTACAATAAACGCATAATGTTTTTGATATACTTTTTTTCTTCATCACCTAAACACCCTCAAATGAAAAGAAAACAATAAACCACAAACTGTAATTTATTGTTTTCTTTTTTATCAAATAATTTCTCGCCTAAAGATTAGTTTTTCTCAGCCAATTCTGCTTTCAGCATTTCTGTCAACTGAGGAACAATCTTATTCAAATCGCCTACCAAACCATAGTCAGCTACATCAAAGATTGGAGCTGTCTCATCTTTGTTAATAGCAACGATAATGTCAGATTCTTCCATACCTGCAACGTGCTGAATAGCACCGGAAATACCAATTGCAAAGTATACATTAGGCCGAACGGTTTTACCGGTCTGTCCTACCTGACGCTCAACCGGAAGCCAGCCATTCTCAACAACGGCACGGGAACAGCTTACTGTTCCGCCAAGTACATCTGCCAAATCCTGAAGAAGTTTGAAGTTTTCTTCGCTTCCAACACCACGACCGCCGGATACCAAAATCTTAGCATCTGCGATATCTACTGTGTCAGCTACAGATTTCACAACATCAAGAATCTCAACATATTTATTGTTTGGAGTGAATCCCGGATTGTACTCGATTACTTCAGCTTTTGCACCCTTAATTGGGTCAATCTTCTGCATAACACCGGCACGAACGGTAGCCATCTGTGGACGGTTGTATGGACATGCAATCGTAGCGATTGTATTACCACCAAATGCAGGACGTGTCATAAGAAGCTGATTTGGAATGGTCTCCTTTGTCATGTTATCGGTGAAATCACCAATCTCAAGTACTGTACAGTCGGCAGTCAGACCAGTTGCTACACGTGCGGATACACGAGGACCTAAGTCACGACCAATTGCTGTTGCACCAACCAGCATAATTTCAGGTTTGTACTCATTGATAACAGAAGCAAGTGCATGAGCATATGGCTCTGTACGATATACTTCAAGTTCTTTGTCATCCACTACGATTACTTTGTCTGCACCATACTCAGCCAAAGAATCCGCAAGGCCCTTAACACCGTAACCAAGCAAAACAGCGGTAACTTCTGCGTTCAAATCTTTTGCCAGATCTTTTGCTTTGCCAAGCAGTTCGTAAGCGATTCCACTTACTTCTCCGTCAACCTGCTGTGCAAAGACATATACACCTTTATATTCTTCTAAACTCATTTTTTTCACCACTTTTCCTTTATAATAATTAGATTACATGTTTCTCTTTAAACTTATCTACAATATACTGAGCAGCTTCTGCCGGGTCAAGGGTAACGACTTCGCCGGCACCTTTACGAACCTTATCGGAAGCTTTTGCAATTTTTGTCGGAGAACCTTTCAGACCGAGGTTAGAATCATCTACATCTTTAAGGTCTGCACGTCCCCAAACGGTAATCTCTTTGTCAAATGCGTCCATGATTCCGCCCGGAGTCATATAACGTGGCTCATTCAACTCAGAAAGAGCAGTGATCAAGCAAGGCATTTTAGCCTTTACTACATGGTAACGGTCCTCATACTGACGCTCAACGATTACGCTGTCACCTTCCACTTTGATATTCTGTGCATAAGAGATAACCGGAATATCCAAGTGCTCGGAAATCTGTGGACCAACCTGTGCAGTATCACCATCGATAGCCTGACGGCCTGTGATAATCAAATCGTAATCAATGTTACGAAGTGCACCGGCAATTGTTGTAGAAGTAGCCCAAGTATCAGCACCACCGAGTACACGGTCTGTTACAAGGATACCATTGTCAGCGCCCATTGCCATTGCCTCACGAAGAACTTCTTCTGCTTTTGGAAGTCCCATGGTAAGAACAGTAACTTCTGCACCTGTTTCTTCTTTAATTCTCAGTGCTGCTTCCAAACCGGCTTTATCATCCGGGTTCATGATGGTAAGCATCGCACCTCTATTCAATGTACCGTCCGGGTTAAATACAACACCGCCCTTAGTATCCGGCACCTGTTTAATACATACTACTATTTTCACGAGAGCACCTCCTATTTCAATAAGCTGCCAGAGATAACCATACGCTGAACTTCTGAAGTTCCTTCGTAGATTTCTGTGATTTTTGCATCACGCATCATACGCTCAACGTCATATTCTCTGATGTAGCCATAACCACCGTGTAACTGAACTGCTTTTGTTGTTACTTCCATAGCAACTTCTGCTGCGTACAATTTTGCCATAGCAGCTTCTACGCTGTAAACTTTCTGCGTAGCTTTTGCCATTGCTGCACGATACACAAGCATCTTAGCAGCTTCCACTTTTGTTGCCATATCAGCAAGCTGGAACTGTGTATTCTGGAACTGTGCAATTGAACGACCGAACTGTTTTCTTTCTTTTACATAATCGATTGTTGCCTGCAAAGCACCTTCTGCCAGACCAAGTGCCTGAGCAGCGATACCAATACGTCCACCATCCAGTGTATGCATGGCAATTCCAAAACCTTTGCCCTGTGCACCAAGAAGATTTTCTTTTGGAATACGGCAGTCCTCGAAGATTAACTCGTATGTGGATGAACCACGGATACCCATCTTCTTCTCCTTTGTACCAAAAGTAAATCCAGGAGTATCTTTCTCAACGATAAAAGCAGAAATTTCTTTTACTTTTCTACCACGTTTTTCGATGATACCGGTTACAGCAATGATAATATAAATATCTGCTTCTTTACCATTTGTGATGAAGCATTTAGAACCATTGAGTACCCATTCGTCACCATCTAAAACAGCCTTTGTCTGCTGTCCCTGTGCATCTGTACCTGCACCCGGCTCAGTCAAACCGAAAGCACCTAATTTCTCACCACTTGCAAGTGGTACAAGATATTTCTTTTTCTGCTCTTCTGTACCGTACATCATAATTGGGTCAGCACCAAGAGAAGAATGAGCGGATACAATAACGCTTGTTGTACCACAAACTTTAGCTAACTCCTCAACGCACATTGTGTACATCAATGGGTCACAGCCCTGTCCGCCGTACTCTTTAGGAATCGCAATTCCCATGAAACCAAGTTTCATCATTTTGTCAACAGTCTCACGAGGGAATACTTCTGTTTCATCGGTTTCCTGCGCAAGTGGCTTTACTTCGTTCTCAGCAAAATCTTTGAACAACTGTCTCGCCATCTCATGCTGTTTGTCTAATTTAAAATCCATGATAACATGAACTCCTTTCTATAATATTATTTGGAATAATCAAAGAATCCAACACCAGTTTTACGTCCGAGTTTGCCGGCACGTACCATTTTACGAAGCAATGGATGTGGACGGTATTTCGGGTCACCAGTCTCTGCCTGAAGAACTTCCATAATAGCAAGGCAGATATCAAGACCAACCAAATCACCAAGTGCAAGAGGTCCCATTGGGTGGTTTGCACCAAGCTGCATAGCAGCATCGATACCCTCAGCAGAAGCAACACCATCAGCAAGGATGCCAACTGCTTCGTTAATCATAGGAATCAAGATACGGTTTACAACAAAACCGGCAGCTTCTTTTACTTCAACCGGTGTTTTACCAATTTCTTTTGCGATAGCAACTACTTTATCGTTTACTTCATCTGTTGTGTTCTCGCCGCGGATAACTTCAACAAGCTTCATAACAGGAGCCGGGTTAAAGAAGTGCATTCCGATAACCGGATGAGAAATGCCTGCACCGATTTCTGTAATGGACAAAGAAGAAGTATTCGTAGCGAAAATGCAGTCTTCTTTCTTTACGATATCCTGCAGTTCTTTGAATGTCTGTTTTTTAACATCCATAACTTCCAAAGCTGCCTCAACAATCAAATCACAATCAGTACAAATGTCTTTTACGCCAGTTGTAATCTTAGCTAAGATTGCATCAACATCTTCCTGTGTTTTCTTTCCTTTTGTAACCAGTCTCTGAAGACCTTTTGCAATCTTGTTTTTACCGTTTGCAGCAAACTCTTCATTGATGTCACACAAATATACTTCATAACCTTCTGTCTGCGCAAATGCCTGCGCAATTCCGGAACCCATTGTTCCAGCTCCAATAATACCAACTTTCATTGTATTTACCTCCATTGTATTTGATTCAAATCCCAGACGGGATGTCGTCACGAATTAACAGTTTTTGAATGGTACCACTTTTAATTTTTTCTCTTTATCTTTCTCTAAGAAGTTACCCATTCCGGCTTTCTGGTCTTCTGTCTCGAAGCAGTCACCGAACAATTTCTCTTCGATTACAATTGCCTCATCCATATTTACCTGAAGACCTTCGTTAATTGCCTTTTTGCAGTTGCGGACAGCAATCGGTGCATTCTTAGCAATACCGGATGCCATCTTCTTTGCTGCATCCATCAGTTCTTCCTGTGGATATACAGCATTTACAAGACCAATGCGGTAAGCTTCGTCTGCTTTAATATTTCTTGCTGTATAAATCATCTGTTTTGCCATACCAGGGCTTACTAAACGAGCAAGTCTCTGTGTACCGCCAAATCCAGGAGTAATACCAAGACCTGCTTCCGGCTGGCCAAATACGGCATTGTCAGAGCAGATACGGATATCACAGCTCATGGAAATCTCGCATCCACCACCAAGAGCAAATCCGTTTACTGCAGCAATTACAGGAATCGGGAATGTCTCTAACTTACGGAATACATCGTTTCCTTTTTTACCAAAGGCTTCGCCTTCTGCTTTTGTCAATGTGCTCATCTCTCCGATGTCTGCACCTGCAACAAAAGATTTCTCTCCGGCACCTGTCAAAATCAGGCAGCGGATTTCGTTCTGGTCAACTGCATCCAAAGTCTGATTCAGTTCATCCAAAACAGCACTGTTTAACGCATTCAATGCTTTTGGGCGGTTGATGGTAATAATACCAACTGCACCTTCTACTTCATATGTTACAAATTCCATTGAAAGTATCCTCCATTTAAAATTTCTTTTTTACATCACAGGAACGAACCGATATAATACCGGCTCGTCCCAAAAGTAAAATTAGTCTCTCTCAACAATTGTGGAACATCCCATTCCACCACCGATACAAAGTGTTGCAAGACCTTTCTTTGCATCGCGTTTCTGCATCTCATGAAGCAATGTAACAAGGATACGGCATCCACTTGCTCCAACCGGATGTCCAAGTGCAATTGCACCACCGTTTACATTTAATTTGCTAAGGTCAAATCCAAGGTCACGACCTACTGCTACAGACTGTGCTGCAAATGCCTCGTTTGCCTCAATCAAATCAAAGTCATCAATGCTCATGCCTGTTTTAGCAAGAACCTTCTTTGTAGAAGCGACCGGTCCAATACCCATGATTTTTGGATCCACACCGCCAAGAGCACCGGCTACAAATGTTGCCATTGGTGTTACACCAAGCTCTTTAGCTTTTTCTTCGCTCATTACTACAATCGCAGCTGCACCATCATTAATACCGGAAGCGTTACCAGCTGTTACCACACCGCCTTCTTTACCGGAGCAGCATCTAAGACCGCTAAGGCTCTCAGCTGTTGTACCAGGACGTGGTCCCTCATCGGTATCAAATACGATTGTTTTCTTTTTAGATTTGACTTCAACAGGAACAATCTCATCTTTGAATTTACCTGCAGCGATAGCAGCTTCACATTTCTGCTGGCTGTTAGCAGAGAACTCATCCAACTCTTCACGAGTAATTCCGTACTTCTCTGCTACGTTCTCAGCAGTAATCATCATGTGATACTGATTGAAAGCATCCCACAATGCATCGTTTACCATGGTATCCACAAGTTTACCATTGTTCATACGGTAACCAAAACGAGCATTCATAGCTGCGTAAGGAGCCATGGACATGTTCTCCATACCACCGGCAACAACGATATCAGCATCTCCTGTCTGAATCATCTGAGCTGCCATATTTACACAGTTCAAACCGGAACCACAAACAACGTTTACGGTAACTGCTGTTGTCTCGATTGGAAGACCAGCACCGATGGATGCCTGACGAGCTACGTTCTGACCAAGACCTGCCTGGATTACACATCCCATGTAAACATGGTCAACGGCATCCTTTGGCACGCCTGCTCTCTTAAGAGCCTCCTCAATAACGATAGAACCTAATTTTGGTGCTGGAGTTGTGCTTAATGCACCACCCATTTTACCAATTGCCGTACGGCAAGCACCTGCTAATACAACTTTCTTAGACATGAATATATCCTCCTTATAAATTTTTTACTAATACTACTTAATTTATCATCACTGCTTTCGCAGTTTCTGATCATACTTTTCTCTGAATGCCTTCTGAACAACTTCCGGCACCAGTTTCGATACATCCGAGCCATAAAATGCAACTTCTTTCGCAATGGTGGAACTTAGGAAAGCATACTCAAGACTCGTAGTAAAAAACATCGTATCAATCTCCGGCTCAATGCTGTGATTAGTCTGTGCAATCTGCATCTCGGATTCAAAATCCGTCACGGCACGGAGACCGCGGATAATCAGCTTTGCATCATTTTGTTTGGCAAAATCAATTGTCAATCCGGTAAATGTTAAAACCCTCACATTTGGAAATTCTTTCGTGGTCTGCTTTAACAGTTCTACACGCTCTTCCCTTGTAAATAAAGGCGTTTTTTCCTGATTCACAAGCACTCCGATAATCAATTCATCCACTACTTTGGATGCTCTCTTAATAACATCTAAGTGCCCATATGTAACGGGATCAAAACTACCCGGATATATTGCTTTTATCATATCTTTTTCCTATCTGTAAATCAAACTACAATTTACCACTTTTTATGATTCAATCCTTACTCATAATAACAAACGAAAACGATATTGTCAACAATTTAACAAACTTTTTCCATGAACATTTTGTGAACTGACTGGCTACTTGACCGCACCATGCGATAATGCTAAAATAAACATATTGCAAATATAGTTACCAGAATGGAGGTTTTACCAGATATGAACGAATTATATAAGAGTAAACTTGTGACTGCCAAAGAGGCAGCCGAAGTGGTTAAGTCAGGAAACTGGGTGGATTACGGCTGGACCGTAACAACACCTGTGGATTTCGACAAAGAACTTGCCAAACGTCTGCCGGAGCTTCACGATGTGAACTTCCGTGGCGGTATCCTGATGTGGGAACCGGAGATTTTCAAAATTGAAGATCCGGCTGCACACATGACATGGAACTCCTGGCACATGAGCGGAATCGAAAGAAAAGCTGTTGCAAAAGGATTTTCTTTCTACTCTCCAATCCGCTATTCGGAACTGCCACGTTATTACCGTGATTTAGAAAATCCTGTGGATATTGCTGTTATGCAGGTAGCACCGATGGATGAACACGGATACTTTAACTTTGGACCAAGTGCTTCCCATTTGGGAGCTGCCTGCGAGCGCGCGAAAACCATTATCGTTGAGGTAAACAAAAACATGCCACGCTGTCTTGGCGGATTTGAAAATGGAATTCATATTTCAAAAGTAGATATGATTATCGAAGGATCAAACCCACCAATCGCAGAAATGGGCGGCGGTGCTGCAGCAACAGAAGTTGACCACGCAGTAGCAAGACAGATCGTTGCTCAGATTCCAGACGGTGCCTGCCTTCAGCTTGGAATCGGCGGTATGCCAAACGCTGTCGGCTCACTGATTGCTGAATCCGATTTAAAAGATCTTGGTGTTCACACCGAAATGTATGTCGATGCTTTTGTTGACATTGCAAAAGCCGGAAAAATCAATGGTTCTAAGAAAAACTTAAACAAAGGCCGTCAGGTATACGCTTTTGCTGCCGGCACAAAGAAATTGTATGACTATTTGGATAACAATCCTGAATGCATGAGTGTTCCTGTTGATTATGCCAATGAAATTGATGTCATTTCCGCACATGATAACTTCATTTCAATTAACAATGCTGTTGACATTGATTTGTTTGGACAGGTTAATGCTGAATCCGCCGGCATAAAAAATATCAGTGGAGCAGGTGGCCAGCTTGATTTCGTATTAGGTGCTTATAAATCAAAAGGCGGAAAGAGCTTTATCTGTCTCTCTTCTACCTTTAAAAATAAGCAGGGCGAAGTACAGTCCCGTATCCGCCCAACTTTAGCAAACGGTTCCATCGTTACCGATACCCGTGCAAACACAATGTATGTCGTAACCGAATACGGTATGGTAAACTTAAAAGGACTCTCCGGCTGGCAGAGAGCTGAAGCATTAATCGGCATCGCTCATCCGGATTTCCGTGATGAATTGATTAAAGAAGCTGAGAAGATGCATATATGGCGTAGAAGTAATCGATGATTAATCTTTTTGGGGGCCGTAATTAAAAAGAAAAGTTTGTGATTCGTGGGCACTCCCGTTAAACAAACGCGTAAGGGTATCGGCGTGCAAAACACGCACGCCTGATACCCACGTGTTTGTACCCACTCATCGCAAATCTTTTCTTTTTTAATTACCGGAAACCAAATAGATTAGCATCGAATACATTCTTACAAACAGAATCACTTAGTTACTTGAGGGTATCGCATAATGGCAAGTTTACTCTGTAAACAAACAAAAGCTGTTTCATACGAACTAAGCATAAAACAACAAAAAAGAGGGTTCCTTTGTGGAGACTATAACGCAAAGCGTTATCCCGTCTCTCACAAAGGAACCCTCTTTTTTGTTGTTTTATTTAGTTAATGACTAACCGCTTTTTGTTATTTTACAAAGTAAACTTATCAGCAATCTTCTCAAGCTGCTCTACAGAATCCATACAGGTATCAACAAGTTCTGCATTCTGTGCTGCCTCAGTTACGACACTTCCGGTCTTTTCTGCAATATCTGTCACACCAACGGTTGCTTCGTCAATCGTTGTGTTAATACCGGTAATTGCGTCAGCAATCACACCAATCGAATCGGTAAGTGAAAGAATAGCATGCTCTACATTTTCCATGCTTGTCTTTACAACATCTGCATCATTATTATACTGGTTGCTGATAGCTCTGAACTGGTCATAATCTTTTAATACCACTTCGTCTAAGAACTTCGTTGTTCCCTCCATACTCTGAACCATTTCATCCACAGAAGAGTTTACTTCAAGTACAATCTCATTAATACTTGTTACCGAATCCGATGTTTCGTTCGCAAGTTTACTGATTTCCGAAGCAACGACAGCAAATCCTTTTCCTGCCTCACCGGCACGAGCAGCTTCAATAGACGCATTCAATGCCAAAAGGCTTGTCTGAGAAGAAATCTGCATAATGGACTCCGTCATCTCATTAATCTGTTTTACACAATCAGCAGCGCTTACTGCTTTTTCTACCTGTGTCTTAATTGTATCGTACATAGAACCGGCACGATCCATCGCTGAATTTGCAGACTCACCAAGTGCGGTTGCTCTCTCCGAAATCTCATCGGAAAGTCTCACACCATCTTTGGAAAGCTTTGCGATATCGGATGCACCTTGTCGCATGTCTCCGATGTTCTGTGTAATTGTTCCCGTCGTTGCAGAAGTTTCCTGCATGCCGGCTGCTAACTGCTCCGTAGTTGCAGAGTTATCCATACACTGCTCACGAATCTGTTCACTGACATCATTTACTTTACTTACTTCTTTGCAAATCTTCTGACTGGAATCCTTCAAATTCACAATACTCTGTCGAAGACTTTCTCTCATATCAGCCACGGATTTACCCATCAAACCAACTTCATCACGGCGAAGTGCAATCTTCTTCACTTTATCATCATTTGTAAAATCCAGTCTAGCCGTCTCATCAATAACATCCGTAAGCCTTACCAGCGGACGAACAATCAAAACAACTGCAAATAAACCAACTAAAACACTTAAGATAATTCCAATGCCAGCAACTGAAATTCCACGTACCCACATGGAATTTGCAACTGACATCACATCTCCCTTGTCTGCTGTGATAACCAAAATACTTTTGTCATTAAGTACATGATATGCAGCATATTTCGTTTCGCCCTTAAATTCATACATCACAAAATCGTTTGTGACTTTCTCCCCCTTTTTCATGCGGCTTACTGCGTCTTTTACAACAGCATTTTCTACTGACTTACCAACCTTTGATTCCGTTGGGTGAAAACGCATAATGCCTTCTTTATCAACCAGATACGCATAAGAAGTATCTAACCCGGAAATTTTAACATTTCTTAAAATATTAGCATAACCATCATAAGATAAGACACGTTTTTCCATCAACTTGTCATTTAAATCTGTTGAATACGCTTGTGCCAAATTTGTCATCTCATTCTTTGTCAAAATTTCAATCTGTTTGGTGCTGCGTGGAACAATCATTAACATTGTAACAGCTGAAATTACTGCTCCTGCCAAAGCAATAATTAGCACCATTTTAAAACCGATTTTGTTAAAGAAACCTACCTTTTTTCTGCTTGCCTTTTCCATGCTCAATTCCTCCATATTATTTAATAATCTGTTTTTCCATTACAGTTTTTGCACACGCAAGTGCTTCCGGAATCTTTTCCGGTAACTTTCCACCAGCCTGCGCCATGTTCGGACGGCCGCCACCGCCGCCGCCTACAATGGATGCAACTTCTTTAATCAAATTGCCGGCGTGGGCGCCCTTTTTGATCGCTCCATCAGTTGCCATGGCAATTAAATTCACTTTTTCCCCAACCTGGCTTGCAAATACAATAAATGCCTCACCAAGCTTCTGTTTTGCCTCATCGCCCAAGTCACGCATGCCGTTCATATCAACATCTGTAAGCTGCTTTGTCAGAATATAGATTCCATCTACTTCTTTGGCCTCGGACAACAAGTCTCCTGCGGCTTCTTTCGCAAGTTTTGCTTTTAATTTATCATTTTCTTTCTGAAGTTGTTTTACTTCATCCTGCAATGAAACAATTTTTGCACTTACCTCTAACGGCACTGCTTTCAAAAGTTTTGCCGCCTTTTGCAGTTCACTCTCCATCGTATTGTAATACTCAAAAAGAGCTTTTCCTGTCAGTGCTTCAATTCGACGTACACCTGCTGCAACACCGCTTTCTGAAATAATCTTGAAAGCAGAAATATTTCTGGTGTTACTTACATGAGTACCACCACAAAGTTCAGAACTAAATGTTCCCATCTGAACAACGCGGACAACCTCGCCGTATTTTTCACCAAACAGAGCCATCGCACCGGTCTTCTTCGCATCTTCTATCGACATTTCATTTGTCACAACATCAAGTCCTGCCGCAATTTCACGATTTACAATTTCCTCTACTTTTGCAATTTCCTCTTCCGTCATTGGCGAGAAATGTGTAAAGTCAAAACGAAGCTTATCCTTGTCCACTAACGAACCTTTCTGCTCTACATGGCTGCCAAGCACCTCACGCAATGCCTGCTGCATCAAATGGGTCGCACTGTGGTTGTTTGCTGTCAGATTTCTCTGTTCTTCATCCACCGTAAGTTTTACGGTTTCACCTTTTTTGATAACACCTTTTGTCACACGTCCAACATGTCCAATCTTCGTTCCCTGAAGTTTGATGACATCTTCAACAACAAATGTACCATCTGCTCCTTCAATCACACCGGCATCTGCTACCTGACCACCCATCGTTGCATACATCGGGGTCTCTTCTACAAGAATCGTTCCCTCTTCGCCTTCTTTCAGCTCATCAACAATGGCATCTTGGGTTGTCAAAACTGTAACCTTCGACTCATGTGTCAAACGATCATAGCCGACAAATTTACTTTCGACAGAAGCATCAATGGACTGATAAATCGTAACATCTTTTCCCATGTAATTGGTTGTCTCTCTGGCATCACGTGCTGTCTGACGCTGGTTCTCCATCGCTTTCTTGAACCCATCTTCATCAACAGAAAATCCTTTTTCCTCTAAAATCTCAATCGTCAAATCAATTGGGAAACCATAAGTATCATACAGCTTAAATGTATTTTCACCGGAAAGAACTTTTTCACCGCTCTTTTGCAAATCTTCCATCATCGTATTCAAAATAGCGAGTCCCTGATCGATGGTCTTATTAAAGTTCTGTTCTTCCACGGTAATTAACTTAATAATATAATCTTTACGGTCTAACAATTCCGGATATCCTGTGTGAGACTCTGCCATCACTGTCTCGCTTAATTTAGCAAGAAACTCGCCCTGAATACCAAGCAGTCTTCCATGACGTGCGGCACGGCGGAGAAGTCTTCGAAGCACATAGCCGCGTCCCTCATTAGATGGCGTAATACCATCGGAAACCATAAAGGTTACAGAACGAATATGGTCGGTAATAACACGAATGGAAACATCTGTTTTGTATTCCTCTCCATAAGATACACCGGCAAACTCACAAATCTTATCACGAATTGCTTTGATGGTATCGACATCAAAAATCGAATCCACATCCTGCATTACCGTAGCCAAACGCTCTAATCCCATACCGGTATCAATGTTTTTATTTTCCAATTCTGTATAGTGGCCTTCCCCGTCATTTTCAAACTGAGTAAATACATTATTCCAAATCTCGATATAGCGGTCACACTCACAGCCAACCGTACAACCGGGCTTTCCACAGCCGTATTTTTCTCCACGGTCGTAATAAATCTCAGAACAAGGGCCACAAGGACCGGCACCATGTTCCCAGAAATTATCTTCTTTTCCAAAACGGAAAATGCGGTCTTTTGCCACCCCAATTTCCTTATTCCAGATATCAAATGCCTCATCATCTTCTAAATATACAGACGGATACAGACGGTCCTCCGGAATCCCCAAAACTTTCGTCAAAAATTCCCACGACCAGGCAATTGCCTCATGCTTGAAATAATCACCAAAGGAGAAGTTACCAAGCATTTCAAAAAAAGTACCATGTCTAGCCGTTTTTCCTACATTTTCAATATCTCCGGTTCGGATACACTTCTGACAAGTTGTCACACGTGTTCTCGGAGGAATTTCCTGTCCGGTAAAATATGGTTTCAGCGGTGCCATGCCGGCGTTAATTAACAACAAACTTTTGTCATTTTCCGGCACAAGTGAAAAACTTGGCAACGCCAAATGTCCTTTACTTTCAAAGAATTCTAAATATTTTTTTCTTAATTCATTCAATCCATATGATTTCACGCCACTAGCCTCCTAAATGTGTCTTCAATAGCACAATTATAATTTTTTTGTAGCAAAATGTCAACCTTCTGACATTTGTCTGAGTGCAAGAATTTCGTCTCTTGCCATATCTGCAATTTTGGCGGCTGTCGGGGTTCCTTTTTCAACCTCGGACGGTGAAAAGAACGAGCCGATAAAAACAGCCACTCTCCCCTTTGGGACAATCCATCTTCCAATGCTTGAGAGTCGTTCCGGTTTTATATAAACCGGAACGATTGGCTGCTTTGCATCCAGCCCGATAAAACCGCCCTTTCGGAACTTGTGCATCTGCTCATCGTAATAGCTGCATTCTCCTTCCGGAAATAAGACAAGATTTCCCTTGGCAAGTGCCTGATGCATGGAAACAATATTGCTTTTTATCGTTTCCAGTTTTTTTGCTCCCCGTTCGAGTGCCACACACCCAATTGAATCCAAATAACGGGATAGAATCGGATAATGCCAAAGCTCTTTCGCCGCCACAAAACTAATTGTATCTTCAATTGTTGCCAGTAGAAAAACCACATCAAAAAAACAACGGTGGTTTGACACAAGCAAAAAGTTTTCCAATTTTGGAAATGCCTCTTTTTGAACAATCTCTAATTGAATTTTGGCAGATTCTACAATCTTTTGACAAATTTCTTTGCATATTAGGAAATTGTGGTCCGGGTCATTGTTCAACTTCTTATAATTCCGTATCATTTCAAAAACAAGTCGAAAAAACACACGAATTAACCGCAAGCCATTTCCTCTCATCTTCATACGTCACCTCAAAAACTCATTTTTTTACTGCCTGATTTGTCCATCTCCTAAAATAATATATTTAGTCGTTGTCAGTGCCTTAAGCCCCATTGGTCCCCTCGCATGGAGTTTCTGGGTGCTGATTCCGATTTCCGCACCAAAGCCAAACTCAAAACCATCGGTAAATCTTGTCGAGGCATTGACATAAACCGCCGCTGCGTCTACATCATTCAAAAATGTCATCGCATTGTGATAGTCGGATGTGACAATTGCTTCCGAATGTCCGGTATTATAGTGATTGATGTGCTCAATCGCTTCCCCCAGGGAACCTACCGTTTTGATGGAAATAATGGCATCCAGATATTCGGTTCCATAATCTTCTTCTGACGCTTTAATAATTCTACGATCACACTGCATCGAGTATTCATCACCACGCATTTCCACACCATGTTCTGCTAAACGGTCAGCAATTTTTGGCAATACGTCCTTTGCAATTTTTTTATGTATAACCAGCGATTCACAGGCATTACACACACCATAACGCTGCGTCTTTGCATTTTCAATAATATTTACTGCCATATCAATGTCTGCACTCTCATCGACATACACATGACAATTTCCGGTTCCGGTTTCAATGACCGGTACGGTACTTTTTTCCACAACCGTCTTAATAAGTCCTGCACCGCCTCTTGGAATCAGCACATCAATGTACTCATTCAGACGCATAAACTTCTCTGCTGTCTCATGGGAAGTATCCGTCAAAAGTTGAATACTGTCTGCCGGCAAATTACACGCAGAAAGTGCCTCTGCAATCACTTTTGTAATCGCAAGATTTGAATTTAGGGCATCACTTCCTCCCCGCAGAATGACAGCATTTCCTGTTTTAAAACAAAGCCCAAACGCATCCGCTGTTACATTTGGTCTGGATTCATAAATAATACCAATCACACCAAGAGGCACCCTCTTTTGTCCAATCTGCATACCAAGCGGTGATGTCTTCATCTCCGACACCTCGCCAACCGGGTCTTCGAGTGCCACAATCTGGGTAAGTCCCTCTGCCATTGCCTCGATTCTCTCTTCTGTCAAAGAAAGTCTGTCCACTAACGATTCCTTCATCTGATTCTCTTTTGCCTTTTTCACATCTTTCTCGTTTGCAGCAAGGATTTTATCCTGATGTAAAATAAGTGCTTTCGCTACCGCTTCGAGCCCCTCATTTTTTCTCTTTACACCAAGTCTATTTAACTCACGGGACGCTTTTTTTGCCCGCACTCCAAGCTCTTTTAACATCTTTTCAGCTGATTCCATGATTTACCTCCTGTCTGTCAAAATCCGGTTTACCCGAATATCACATGCTTCTGCTTCAACTTCTTTCACCCACTGCATTTCAAATGCCAGCATAAAACGGTTTCCAATATATCTCCCCATCTGCGATAAAAAGCGGTCATAATAACCGCCTCCATAGCCAATGCGGTTTCCCTTATCATCAAAGGCAGCCCCCGGCATCAACATCAGAACTTTCTCCGGTTTCAATGACGCAAGTTTTTCTGTAAAAGGCTCTTTTTCCTGCGGCTCTAAAATCCCCTGATAGCCCGGTATTAAATCCGCATCCGAATATACCCGGTAAAACGCCATCTCTTTTCTGTCCGCATACGTTTTTGGCAGATAAAGAGATTTGCCGCTCTCACGAATTTTCTGATTCATTTCCGTCGTTTCCACTTCTGAGCGGAATGATTGATATGACAAAACCACCTCTGCTTTTTGAAATTCTTCCAATGTAAATAGTCGTTTTGCAATCTCTCTGCTTTTTTCCATGCGCTCCTTCTCCGATAAAGAATCCCGCAGAGAAAGCATCTTTTTTCGCATTTCTTTTTTTGTCATCAATGTGTTTCCTTTTTTCTCAATTTACGAATGGTGCCATCGGGCTCCTGAATCGAGGTATGCTCTAATGTATTTCGCAGATTATTGCGAATTGCAGCAAGATACTCTGCTCGAAGAAGGGACTGCTCGTCTTTTTCCTCCGGCGTAATTGTCCCTGCTTTCTGCTTTTTATACAATTCATTGATACGGTTAATCTTTTCCTGATTCATTCTGTCTCTCCTATTTTCTATCGGTCTAAATAATTTTTCAAATGAAAATGTGTTGTCTTATGAGCCTTAAATAATGTACCAATTTCCTCACCGGCAAGGAGCTGATTGATGTGTTCCATGTCATCGCCATTGATAATCACCATATCCGCTCCGGCGTCATTTGCAATACCTGCCGCTCCGACTTTAGAACTCATACCGCCGGTTCCCATATCGGTCGAAGGTCCTTTTGCCATGCCTAACATTTCATCCGTAATCCGCTCTACATAAGGAATCAATTTGGCATCCTTATTTTTATTCGGGTCATCGGTATACAGTCCGTCAATATCACTTAATAAAACAAGCAAATCTGCGCCAATAATTGCCGCCACAATCGCAGACAAAAAATCGTTATCACTAAAACTTAAATCAATCTCATCGGTTGCCACGGTATCATTTTCATTCACAATCGGAATGACTCCTAAGTTTAATAATTCACGGAATGTATTCTGCGCATTGTGTCTGCTGATATCATTGGCAATCGTAATTTTAGTCATCAAAATCTGTGCGGTATTTTGATTGTATTCCGAAAAAAGTTTTTGATACACTGTCATCAGGCGGCACTGTCCAACCGCTGCACAGGCCTGTTTCACCGAACGCTCTGTCGGTCTTTCCATATTGCCAAGTGCCTTTCTTCCTACCAAAATTGCACCGGAAGAAACGACAACAATTTCTTTGCCCTGATTATGTAAATCGGTAAGAATCCGCACAAATTTCTCCATCTTGACAAGGTCAAGTGCTCCTGTCTCTTTATGCGTCAATGTGGAAGAACCCACTTTAAATACAATTCTTTTTTTATCCTTTAAATTCTCACGCATGATTTGATTCCTCTTTCTTTTTTTCCTGTATTTTCATTGCAATCCGTAATCCATCCATTGCCGCCGACATAATTCCTCCGGCATATCCGGCGCCCTCCCCGCAGGGATAAAGGCCTGCCAGAGAAACACTTTCAAAATCCTCATCTCTTTCAATACGAACCGGTGATGAGGTGCGTGATTCCAAACCAAGCAACAATGTATCCGGATGGTCAAATTCATGAATTTTCTCCGCAAACTGCCCCATTCCGTCAATTATACCATTGATTATAAAATTTGGCAACGCTAAGCGGATATTTGAAAACCGCCATTTTCCCTCAACACACGGCACAACTTTTCCAAGTGCTTTCGTCGGCTGATTGTTACAAAAATCTTCATAGCGCTGTACCGGAATTTTCCCATCAGCAAGTTCATACGCAAGTTTTTCATACTTTCTCTGTAATGCAACACCTGCCAGACAATCGTCTCCTTCAAAATCTTCTTCCGAAACAGAAACAACAATCGCACTGTTTGCAAATCCGGATGCTCTGTCAGCATTACTCATTCCATTCACGACAAGTCCACCCTCTTCGGAGGATGCGTTTACTACATAACCGCCCGGGCACATGCAAAAAGAATAGACACCTCTTCCATCTGTTGTCTTTCCCGTCAGTTTATACGGCGATGCCGGCAGTTTTTCATCATTAAATCCATACTGTGCACGATCAATATCTTCCTGCCTGTGCTGCACACGAACGCCCATGGCAAATGGTTTCTGCGACATCGTGATATGTTCTTTCTTTAAGAGTTCAAACGTATCTCTGGCACTGTGTCCAATGGCAAGAATCACACGCTCACACAAAATAGTCTCTTCTTTTTCTCCATTCTGTGTAAGCACGCCACACACACGTCCATTTTCTTCTAAAATTTTTGTCATTTTCGTGTGAAATAAAAACTGGCAGCCCTTTTCTTCCATTGCAAGCCTCATATTCGTAATCACCGTCTGCAAAACATCCGTACCGATATGTGGCTTTGCATCATACAAAATCTCTTCGGGGGCACCAAAATTCACAAAACTCTGTAAAACAAACTGTTTTCTTCCGGTTTTGTCTTTCACTCCGGTATTTAATTTTCCATCCGAAAATGTACCGGCGCCTCCCTCGCCAAACGCCACATTGGAGTCCGGTTTTAAGACACCCTCCTGCCAGAATTTCAAAATATCATCATGGCGTTCTTCCATCTTTGCTCCCCGCTCAATGACAATCGGGGAATAACCGCACAGACTCAGATAGTAGGCACTAAAAAGTCCTGCCGGACCTGCCCCCACAACAGCAACACGCTCGGGATTTTTAATTTCTTCTATCTGCCGCCACAAAGAAGGTTCTTTTTTGGCAATGGTTAAATTTTTATTCTTTCGATTTCTTTTCAGAACTTCCGATTCCCTGCGGCACAAAAATCTCACAGTATATAATACAAAAAGATTTGGCTTTTTTCTGGCATCCAGACTGCGTTTTACAATTGTAAACTGTGTAAAATCCTCCACCGAAATTCCAAGCAGTTTAGCTGCCTTTTTTTGCAGTTTAGAAAAAGAATCTTCCTGCCACGACAATTTACACTGAGATAATTGAAGCATTATTTTTCATTCTCCTTCCTCAACTGCAAAATATGTTTTGCTGCTATCATTGCGGTACTCCATGCAAAATGCAGATTATAGCCGCCACAAATTCCATCCACATCCAAAAGTTCACCCAAAAGATACAACTGTTTTTCCTTTTTTGATTCCATGGAATCCTGCACCACTTCTTCTACCGGCACACCGCCTGCGGTCACCTGCGCACGCTCCATGCCAAAGGTATCACGGATTACAAACCGGAAAGTTTTTACAAATTCCACCGGATTTTTTGCCCGTTTGCAAAGCGGCACCCATTTTTGTGGCAGCAATCCTTCCACGCCATGTTTCTTAATCCAGTTTTTTACTTCTTCCTTAGAAAGGGAAGGAACAAAATCAATCACACCTTCCACCAACCGGTTTTCATCCAGTGCTTTTGCTGCGATACGGCACATTTGAAAAACCGGGATGCCGGATACGCCGTTTTTTACAATCTGGATTTCTCCGGTTTCAAAAGCCTCCGTCTTCCCATCAATCATCAACGAAATTGTTCCCTGAACCCTCGTTCCCGCCGTCTTATTCCATACCACACCATCGCATACAAGACCGGTTAATCCGGGATATAACTTAGTAACTGTATGGTGGAAACTTTCTGCCAGCGAATAACCGCTTTCACTTCCTCCGCTCTCTTTCCCTGCTTTTCCGCCGGTTGCTAAAACAACATAGGCACTATTAAAATCTCCTTTTGATGTATGGACAAGAAATTCTTTTTTCTTTGTAATCTGCTCTACTTCACAGTCTTCATAAATTATTACTCCAAACTGTGTGCAGGCATGATACAGCCCATTCACAACAGTCGCAGCCTGATTCGTATGCGGATAAACATAGCCATCTTTTTCCCGATGCAAAATACCATACTTTTCAAACTCTGCAATCACGCATTTTGCTGACACCTCTGTCAAAAGGTGAGAAATAAATTTCGAATTTCCATAATAACAATTCTCATTCATATGTAAATTGGTAAAATTGCATCTGCCATTTCCGGTTGCCGATAGTTTTTTACCAATTCGATGATTCTTCTCTAAAACTGTCACCTGCACGCCCTTCCTAGCAAGCATGACAGCACACAATAAACCAGAAGCTCCCCCTCCTACAACAATCACATCACACTGTGTCTTCATGACATCCTCCGTCTCTTCCTTTTATCTTCTCTATTATACCTTAACTGGAAAAGTTTTCAAGGACGGAATACAGCTCTTTTTCTGTCCGCACGGCGTATCCGCCCTGCAGTATCTTTTTATCCTGCTTGGATAAATTTTCTTCTTTCAGACCGGTTTTCTCAAACGGTTCTTTCTCGTCCTTTCGGTAGATAACCACTTCGCCATCCTTCAATCGTAAAATATATCCCTGCTCACTCGATTTGTTATATACCTTGCGAATAACAATTTTATCCTCCGAAAATGACTCCAGTGTAATTTTTACAAGACCTTCTTTTTCTTCCTCCCATGACTTATCTTTAATTTCTACAGTCAGCTGCTTTTCCAGTTCTTCCCTTGTAAGACCGGCATACTCCGGTGGCATGTCTCTTTCTTCTTTTACCAGTTCTTCGGATTCTTCTTCCCACTTTTCAATCACTAATTTTGTCTCGCTTGTAACCCGCTGCTCCTGCTTGGTGCTTGTCTGAGCTGCATTTTGCTGCGCCAGTTTTTTCTGTTCCTGCTTTTTTGCATACTCAAAACTTCCGTAACACAATAACGACAATACAAAAAACGCTACAAAAAAACTGCATATCACAATATATTTTCGATTCATGTTGTCCACCATCCATTCTTTTCAATCAGTCGTTGCTCTTAGGGACAGTATCGTCAAAAATATCTGCCTTTATACAAAAAAGCACAAAACAACTGCGCGAACGCCTTTGCTTTGTGCTTTTAACATTTACTGTTTTATAGAACTAATTCATAACTCGTCCGATTTTAGCCGGATGGCGATAATAAGCATTACTAATCTTAATACCATCACGAGGGTTGCTGGCATGAATTACCATACCGCCGCCAATATACATCGCAACATGGTTAATACGGCTTCCGTTGCTGTAGAAGAACAAATCGCCCGGTTTTGGTGACGAAACTTTTCTTGTGCAGCCTGCCTGTGCTGCAGCGTTATGCGGCAGGGAATGTCCATACTTCGCATACAGACTCATTGTAAATCCGGAACAGTCTGTTCCGTTTGTAAGACTTGCGCCTCCCCAAACATAACGGTTACCTAAGAACTGTTTTGCATATTCCACAATCGATGCCTGACTTGACGATACACCGCTTGATGAAGATGCTTTCACAGTGCTTACCTTTGTCGCACGTTTCAGCGTATACTGCTCTTTCACAAAATCTTTTGCAACAAATGCATAATCATCATCCACATAAATGCAGATAAAGTCTTTCAACTGTTCCTGCATTGCCTCATATCCGCCGGCTCTCTTAATTGCATCTTTGGATATTTTCTGTTTTTTCACAATCTTTTTCACATAATCTAAAGTTAGTTCGCCCTCTTTCATGGTGAACTCCTCGCCTTCCGATACAACGGAATAAATCGGAGCAGATGTCGATGGAAGGGCACGTACACGGAGTGAATCTGTCTGGATTTCTACACACTCACGGCCTACTTTCGTCGCCAGTTTTTCTGCTTTCTCATCCGTTGTCAGATAAGACGCCTTTACATAGCCTTTTACCTTACCGGAAACAATCTTAGCCCAGCCTTTTTTGATGTGGTATACATGACATCCGGCATTCTTTGTCATCTTGCCTACTACTTTACCACTTTCCGATGGCTTCTTTCTAACATTCAAATAGGTATCCACTTTATTGGCAACACCTAGTCTTGAATAATTTAAATTCAGTTCTACATGTGTATCCTTGTCCGTTTTCTTTGCTGTATCCGCTGTCTGCTCTGATGCTGGTGCTGCAGTCGGTACAGCTGTCGCATTTGGCTCCGATGCTACCAATACTTCAGATGTCTTTACATCTACAGTACCATTTGCCACATTGCTGCAATACTGCTCCAGCAATACGGTAGCACCCTCTACCTGCTCTTCTGAACCTACCATGGCAGCCTGCACGGAACATACACTGCCTACAATCAAACCACTCGCTAATGCAAGTGCAAAAAGTTTCTTCCCATATTTTTTCATCTTATTACCTTCTTCTTTACAAATTGTAATTGTTACAAAATTGTTACATTTGTTAAGAATTATAGCAACATCTATGTAATCTGTCAACCTTTCTTTCGCATTATTTCCTCATGTACTTCTTCCAACTCCATACGCATCATGGAAAACAAATCAATCAGACGCGGATTAAACACACCGCAATCACCTTCAATAATCATTTCAAATGCTTCTTCCGGTTTGTATGCCGGCTTGTAAATTCTCTCACTGATAAGTGCATCATAGGCATCTGCCACCCCCACAATCTGAGCTGCAATCGGAATTTCGTCTCCCTTTAATCCCAGCGGATAGCCATCACCATCATAGCGCTCGTGATGATACATACAAACCTCTGCACAACATTTATACAGTGCATAATCCGCACTGTCTTCTCTTGTAAGTTTCATCAGACGCTCAAAAATCTGTCTGCCCTTTCTCGTGTGATTTTTCATAATTTCCAATTCATTAAAATCAAGTCTTCCTGCCTTATGTAAAATCCGATCCGGAATAACAGTTTTTCCGACATCATGCAACATTGCCGCAAAGCAGATTGTATCCACATCCTCTTCCGATATTTTATAATCCGGACAGAACCGAATCACTTTTTCAAGCAAAATCCTCGTAAAACGCTGCACTTTTTCACAATGATATTCTGCATAAAAATCTCTGTTTTCGATAACAGAAATCACATAACTAAACAACATATCTTTTCCCTGTATCATATCTTCACCCCCTAATGAGCCAATGTATCAATGCGGTTATCATGTTTTACAAATTCCACATTGTTGTATATTTCCTTAATTGCAAATGGATCCTCATTCAAAAACAGTAACGTACCCGGATAAGCCCGCCCGGACACCTGAATCCTTGCCTCTTTTTGCTTTGTCATCTGTTCCATCTGGGCATTCCGTTCTGAAAAAAGTTCCTTGCGGCTGCTCTTTAACGTATATACTGCTCGTGTCAGCCGCTGTATCATCATCGAAACTTTTTCATCATGCACCGGATTCGCCATTAATTTATTCAATCCATTTTCACACGTCTGCAATTCCGCCTGTGTCTGCTCAATCTTTTTCTGTAGTTCCTGATAAGCCGTCATATCTTCTTTGTCAATTCCCACACTGACAACGGTTGCAATTTCTGCTATATTTCCAATTCCATTACATGAAACACCTAATTTTGCGCAGGTTTTGCCACCAATAATCACACCTTTTCTTCCTTCCACCAGAAGTTTTCCGTTTGCTTTTAATTGGCAGTTCAGCAAATATGTTGCTTGCACATCTTTTCCCGCCGTCAGAACTGCCGACTCAAAAAACTGGCCCACAATACTTTTTCCTGCGATAATCTTTCCAAGCCCCTTTCCCTGACAGCCCTTTCGGATAATTACATCGCCACCGGCTTCAATCTGGCTTGCTTCACAGTGTCCGTCAATTACTATGTTTCCAGCCGCCTGCACAGAAAATCCGGACGTCACATTCCCCATGATATTTACATCACCATTAAAACGAATGTTTCCGGTTGCGGCATCGACATTACCGGGAACCGTATATAAATTTCGTATTTCTAACTTATTTTCACCCTCGTGCCACTCAATAATTCCATCAATATCCGCATAATATTTCTTTTTATCTTCCGATACGCGCACGCCAATCACACGAAGTGCCGGAAGCTCTTTCCCACGTTTTGGACTAATCATCTGTCCTGTTACATCATAACCAAAAGTCCCCGCCGTCGCCGGAAAATATTCCGCAACCAATGTATCTTTTTTAATAAATTCAAATAATTCCATATTTTTGTAATCCACAGTTCCATCCGCAAGCACTTTCGGTTTCGGATTCACTTCTTTTTTAAAATAATAGGAAAAATGTGCATCCTCACCATCAACCGGCTCTTTTCCTTTGGCTACAACAACTTCTTTATCAAACTGCTTTTCTCTTAGCATCGCAATAATTGACTCTCGCAAAATTCCCAGCTTGACATCCTTGTGTTTGAGAAGTTTTAAAACATCTCCCACATCCATTTTCGAAAGTTCTTCTTTCAATACTTCACTTGCAAGCGAAAAATTAATACTTGCCTGCATCTTATCTTCTGATACAAACACACAGGATTCCAGCAAATAATCATCTGTCTGTTTCTCCGGTACTTCCTCCTCTTGTTCTACTACTTCTGCTTTTGTTTCACTTAGGAATTTACCCACTTCATCATCTAATAGAAGTTCACTCTGGCGTTTTTTTTCAATTTTCTCAAGCATCTGCTCCGGCTCAAAATATTCTTTGGCAAATTCGGTAACATCAATTCCTTCTAGTAATCCTTTGCGAAGAATTTCCATCTGTTTTTGTGAAAAACACGGTTTTGCATAGACTTTTACATCAAGCCCCTGCTCTAAACCGTACCGGATTTCCCGCATCTGAAACCAATTTAACTCCGGGTCTGCATACACTGCCACATTCAGATTCTTCTGTAAACCAAGAATAATTTCATGAAGCTGAACCCCATGAAAACTTTTTCGTATGTATGGAAGCAGATTCACTCCCGCTTCAAACGCATCATTAATTTCTTTTAACTGTTCCTCATCATAACCATCTTTCAAATATGGGGTAATGTCATGGTTCATCCGGATACCACGTCCAATTTCAAACAAAAGTTTTCCGGCATATCCCTGTTTAGCAAAAGGTGCCAATAAAATTCCCTCTTCCATGCCTTTACGCACTGCACGCATCGTCGTATATTTGTAGGATGGGTCCGCATAACAGGAAATATCCATTTTACTTTCTAATCCCTTGCGGATTTCCCGCATCTGGTACCAGTCATAACGGGTATCACAGTAACTATCTACCACAATGCCCCGCTCTAATCCCTTGCGGATTTCCTTCATCTGTGGTGCCAGAAAATGCACATTCAAATATTTTTTTACATCCAGTTTTTCCTCCACACCTTTTACAATTTCCTGACACTGAAGCCAGCTAAATCCCTGCTCGATATATTTTTCAATGTCAATTCCAGCCTCTAAGGACGTACGGATTAGTTCCATCTCTAGCCAGCTTTTTGCCGGATCCATAAATAGTTCAACATCAACTTTACTCTCCAATCCCTTACGAATCTGCTCTAACTGCAGGGCATTAAAAGAAAGACGGCGATATCTTTCAATATCACCGCCTGCTTTTTTGCACAACAATAACTCCTTCTCATAATTCTTCTTTTGAATTTCCGCATCAATCTGTCGTTTCATGTACACCCCTTCTTCCCATGTAATTCTTCCATCGAACCTCAAATCATTCTCTTTTATAAGAATACCATGATTTTATGCTCTTTGTCAATTTATCATATGATAATGCAGACTAATCCGCCGTTTGAATCGTTTACCACTTTTTGTATGGTATCCTGCAACTTCACCTGACTTTCCTCTGTCAAGCGGTTTACCTTGGAATGGATTCCTTCATCCACTAATTGGCGGATTGTTTTTCCGAAAATATTAGTATCAAAAATGCCATCCGGATTTTCTTTTGCATTCTGACTGATGTAATCAATCAAATCCTTCGCCTGTTCTTCGCTGCCGACAATCGGTGCAATCTCCGTCTCAATGTTTGCCTGAATGATGTGCATGGACGGGCAGCTTGCTTTGATTTTTACACCATATTTATTGCCATGACGAATCAGTTCCGGGTCAGCAATCTGGATTTCCTTCTCCTCCGGCGGTACAATGCCATATCCTTTTCCCCTTACCTGATTGCAGGCAACCGCAAGAGATTCATAATTGTTTCTCATGCCTGATAGTTCTTTCAACAGCGAAATCAAATCGTATTCTCCCTCTATATTGGTTCCCACCATTTCACTCAAAATTTCATAATAATAACGGTCTTCAAAGTCCACCGATAGATCGACAACACCATTTTCCAATTGTTTATCGCGGATGTACACGTCTTTGATATAAGGTGCCTGCATCTGAATGGAATCGTCCTGAATATCCTTCATGGTATGCACCTTCTGTATGACATTTCTGCACTTTTCAATCAAATCCTGTTTCAGCCAGTTATCCGGCTGCAAAAATTCAACCCACTTAGGAAGCAGGAAATTGAGCCTTGTAATCGGGAAATCCGCTAGTAGCTGCTCCATGATACGAAACACATCCTCTCTGTCCATTGTCTTACAATTTACCGCCATCACGGTTTTCCCATACTGTGCCTCCAGCCGTTTTGTAAACTGTATAGTTTCCTGCGAATCCGGACGACTTGTGTTTACAAGAATCAAAAAAGGCTTTCCTGCTTTTTCGCACTCCATCACCGTTTTCTGCAGTGCCTCTTCAAAGTTTACTGCAGGAATATCACCAAAAGAACCATCTGTTGTAATAATCAATCCCAGATTGGAATGTTCCCTGATTACTTTACTCGTGCCAATTTCTGCCGCCTTTGAAAAAGGAATTTCTTCTTCCGACCACGGTGTTTTTACCATGCGCTCTTTTTCTTCCTCAATGGCACCAACGGCTTCCGGAACCAAATATCCCACACAGTCAATCAGTCTTATTTTCCCGGTTTCCTGATTGGAAAAATGAATCACTGCCGCCTCTTTTGGAATAAATTTCGGTTCTGTTGTCATAATCGTTTTTCCGTCTGCCGACTGTGGCAGCTCATCAATTGTTCTCACTTTTTCGTTGTCATCCGACATTTCCGGAATCACAACAAGCTCCATAAAACGTTTGATAAAAGTCGATTTACCGGTGCGAACCGGTCCGACTATTCCCAGATAGATTTCGCCTCCTGTACGCCGGCTCATATCCTGGTAGACATTGTATTTGTCCATAAAAAAATCCCCCTTGCATTGCTGGAGACACACTCGTATCTGCCTTCTGCTAAACTATATGCAAGGGGAATCTTAGTTATTCTAAGGTTTTATTTTTTCACCAAAGTTTTTTGTACTAAATCAGAAAAATATTCGTATTTCATCATGTAAACAATGTAGTCTTCCAAAGAAGCATTATCGCTTGTTGCCAATTTGAAATTCTTGCGGTAATCGGCTTCTGTGATATTATTGCTCTTGCAGATTTCTGCAATTTTATCTTCAAAATCCTGCTTTGTCACACGATAGCCTTCTGCCTGTGCTACCGCTTCAGCCAAAAGTCTTTCTTTAGCAATGCTTTCATAATAGCTGTCCTCAGTCATACCATACATGCCAAGAAGTGTGCTTACATCCGTTCCTGACTGTGTTGCCTGACTCTCCAATGATTTTGACTGAATTGCCTTAATCTTTTTAATGAGTTCATCCGGCACTTTACTAATCTTTGCTTCGCTCGTAATCTTACTCATCGCCGTTGAAAGCATCTGCTGCTCGTTCTGGCTCTCTAATTCTTTCTTTGCTGCCTCTTTAAAAGCTTTCACGGTTTTCGTCTTATAAGTAGAATCCAGTTTGGCAACTAAAGCATCCGTTGCTTCTTTGTAAATGTAATTTACTTTCAGTGTAAATACGGCTTCTTTTCCTGCCAGTGATGTCTCACGGTAATCTTTCGGGAAAGTCACTTTGGCATCTTTTTTCTCGCCAACTTTCATACCAACTAAGGCATCTTCAAAGCCGTCAATCATTTTACCGGAACCAACACGTAAAAACTGTGACTCTGCCGTTCCACCGTCAAAAGCTTTGCCATTCACTTTTCCTTCATAATCAAAGTTAATCAGCTGATTCTTCTTTACCAGCGTATCCGAACTTTTCACTTCTTTTTCATCGCCGGCCGCAATCATAGAATCCAGTGCGGACTGAACATCACCATCGGAAACGCTCTTCTCAACTTCGATGTTTTTGTATTTGCCAAGAGTTACATAATCCGACGGGTCATACCCGAGAGATACATATTCCTCTTCACCAAATAACATCGCATGGAAACTTGGGATACTGTCAGTCGAGCATCCGGTCAGCATACAGGTCATAAGACCAAGTAAAATTGCTACGATATATTTCTTCTTCAATTTTCTTTCCTCCTTAGATAACGATAATCTTTTATCAGTATAGCACAAGATGGGAAGTATGAAAAGTGATTTTTTAGTGTCCTTATTGTGTCTTTTTATGCTCTCTCAACTGCTTGTTTCATAGACTGCACATATTCTTTCACATAAGGAATGCAGTTTTTACCGTATTTAGCTACAATTTTTACGATTGCACTGCCAACAATTGCTCCATCCGATATCTTTGCCATTGCTTCTGCCTGTTCCGGTGTTGAAATTCCAAAACCAATCGCACATGGAATGGAACACTCTTCTTTCACTGTTTGAATTAAATCTCCAATTGCGGTTCCGATTTCCGTACGGACGCCGGTTACACCAAGTGAGGAAACACAGTATAAAAAGCCTTTTGCCTCTTTTGCAATCATCCGCACACGGTCTGCCGAAGTCGGTGCCACCATTGAGATAACCACCAGTCCTTCTGCTTCAAAACTGCCACGGATTTCTTCTTTTTCTTCAAACGGCACATCCGGTACAATAACGCCGGCAGCACCGCATGCTTTCGCTCGTTTTGCAAATTTCTCCACGCCGTATACATAAATCGGATTAATATATGTCATAAAAACAATAGGCACATGGATTTTGTCTGCGATATCATCCACCATATCGAAAATTTTATCCGTTGTTACCCCGGCGGATAAGGCACGGTCATCTGCTTCCTGAATGACCGGTCCCTCTGCTACCGGATCTGAAAACGGAATTCCGATTTCAATTAAGTCAGCACCAGCCTCCTGCATCGCCAAAATCAATTCACGGGTAACATCAAGGGATGGATCCCCTGCCGTAACAAACGGTATAAATGCTTTTTTATTTTTGAATGCGTCTTCTATCTTATTCATCGATTTCAATCCCCCTGTATCTGGCAATCGCTGCCACATCTTTGTCTCCTCGTCCGGAGATATTAACTACAATTATTTTATCCTTATCCATCTGCGGTGCTAATTTTCTTGCATAAGCCAAGGCATGAGAACTCTCAATCGCAGGAATAATTCCTTCAATCCGGGATAAATACTCAAATGCTTCCACTGCCTCATCATCGGTAATCGGTACATATTCTGCTCTTTTTGTGTCATACAAATGAGCGTGTTCCGGTCCGATTCCCGGATAATCAAGTCCGGCAGAAATCGAGTAAACCGGTGCAATCTGTCCGTATTCATCCTGACAGAAATAGGATTTCATGCCGTGGAAAACACCCATTGTTCCGGTTGCAATTGTCGCTGCTGTTTCCGCGGTATGGATTCCTCGTCCCGCAGCCTCACATCCAATCAGGCGGACACTTTCATCCGGAATGAATTCATAAAATGCACCCATCGCATTACTTCCGCCACCTACACAGGCAAGCACGGCATCCGGAAGACGTCCCTCTTTTTCCATTAACTGCTGTTTAATCTCTCGTCCAATCACACTCTGGAAGTCACGCACCATCATCGGAAACGGATGCGGTCCCATAACGGAACCAATTACATAGTGGGTATCCTCAATGCGTTTTGTCCACTCTCTGAGTGTTTCGTTGACGGCATCTTTTAATGTCTGTGTACCGCTGGTCACGGCATGTACTTTCGCCCCTAATAATTCCATGCGGTATACATTCAAAGCCTGTCTGTCTGTATCCACTTTTCCCATGAAAACTTCACATTCCATTCCAAGAAGTGCCGCTACAGTCGCTGTTGCCACACCATGCTGGCCGGCACCGGTTTCCGCAATCAGACGGGTCTTTCCCATCTTTTTTGCTAACAAGGCCTGACCCAGTGCATTATTCAATTTGTGGGAACCGGTATGGTTTAAGTCCTCACGCTTTAAATAAATTTTCGCACCGCCCAAATCCTCGGTCATATGTGCCGCATAGTAAAGCCCTGACGGTCTTCCTACATATTCATGAAGCAGTGTATCTAACTCCTTAATAAATTCCGGATCTTTCTTATAATGTTCGTATGCTTCTTCCAATTCAATGACTGCATTCATTAAGGTTTCCGGTATATACTGTCCACCGTGAATGCCAAATCTTCCTTTTGCCATAATCTCTATTCTCCTTTTAATTGTTGTAACATTTGTTCTTTGTTTTCGCTTCGCATAAAGGTCTCACCAATCAATACCGCATTGACACATCCCTTTTCCAGTTCGACAATATTTTCTCTTGTCTTAATACCGCTTTCTGCCACAAAAAGGATTTCTTTTGGCACCTTTTCGCGAAGTCGGATTCCGTTATGAATATCCACCGTGAAATCTTTTAAGTTCCGGTTATTTACACCGATAATTCTTGCTCCTGCCCGGACTGCCATCTGAATTTCTTCTTCATCATGTGCTTCCACCAATGCAGACAATCCCAGTTCATCACAGTGCTTGTGGTAACGGGTCAGTGTCTCTTCATCTAACAGAGCACAAATGAGTAATACAGCACTGGCTCCTGCCGCCTTTGCCTCATCAATCATGTATTCATCCACGACAAAATCTTTACGAAGAAGCGGCGTCTGTACGTGCTCCGCAATTTCTGCCAAATAATCAATACTGCCTAAAAAGTAATCGGGCTCCGTCAAAACAGAAATTGCATCGGCACCTGCTTTTTCATAGTCTTTGGCTATTGCCAGATAATCAAAATCCTCGGCAATTACACCTTTGGACGGTGACGCCTTTTTCACTTCGCAGATAAAAGAAACGCCATCCTTTGCCAGTGCTTTTTCAAAACGAAACGGCTCTGTCGCTTTTGCTTTTTGTTTCGCTTTTTCTGCCATCACATCCGGAGAAATTCTCTTTTTTGATTCTGCTACACGCACTCTTGCTTTTTCTGCAATTTCATCCAGTATCATGTCGTCCTCCCTTATTGCTGTGTTGCTTTTACAAATTCTTCCATCTTCTCATATGCCTTGCCACTGTCAATGAGCTCTTCTGCCTTTTTAATTCCCTCTTCCATCGTCAGATTTTCAGACCCAAGATAAATACCGATACCGGCATTCATAAGGACAACGTCACGTTTTGCGCCTTTTAATGTTCCGGAAAGAATATCCTTTGTAATCTGTGCATTTTCTTCCGGTGTACCGCCAACTAACTCAGCCAATGGATATGTGGAAAGACCAAACTGCTCCGGTGTAATCTCAAATGAAGTCAGTTTTCCATCCTTGATTTCACAGCAGTGTGTAGGTCCCGTTACCGTAATCTCATCAAGTCCATCGCTGCCGCATACCGACATTCCTCTTGTGACACCAAGATTTGCTAAAACTTCTGCCAGTTTTTCCACCAGTTCTTTATCATAGACACCAAGAAGCTGACGGGAAGCATTTGCCGGATTCGTAAGTGGTCCAAGAATATTAAAAATGGTTCTCTCTCCCATTTCTTTACGAACCGGTCCGACATTTTTCATTGCTGAATGATACTTCTGTGCAAATAAAAATGCCATGTCCGTCTCTTCGAGCACTTCTTCTGCCCGGTCTGTCTCAAGCATTAAATTCACTCCTAATTTTTCAAGAATATCTGCGGCACCGCTTTTACTGGAAACACTACGGTTTCCGTGTTTTGCTACCGGGATTCCCGCTGCTGCGATAACAAAGGCTGATGTTGTAGAAATATTAAAGGTTCCGACTTCGTCACCACCGGTTCCAACAATTTCAAGTACTTCTTTCTTTGGCTGCAAATGAGTTCCAACAGCTCTCATTCCTTTGGCACATGCCGTTATTTCCGTAATGGTTTCACCTTTCATACGAAGTGCCGTCAAAAACGCTGCCATCTGAATCTGAGAAGCCTCTCCGGTCATAATTTCTTTCATCGTCTCAAGTGCTTCCTCATAAGTTAAATCCTCATTGTTAATTACTTTGTGTAATGCCGCTTTAATCATAACTGTCACTCCAATCTAATGTATTTTCAAAAAATTATTTACCAGTGTCATCCCCTGCGGGGTAAGAATTGATTCCGGATGGAACTGAAGTCCGTATACCGGATATTTTTTATGGCAGACTGCCATGACTTCATCATTTTCGTCTTTGGCAATCACCTGTAACTCATCCGGCATGGAAGCAAGGTCAGCAATCAGTGAATGATATCTTGCCACCGGAATCTGTTTGTCCAATCCCATAAAAATAGGGTTTTCGTTATCAATTGTTACCACACTTTGTTTTCCATGCATTAACTGTTTCGCATGACAGATTGTAGCGCCAAACACTTCACAAATTGCCTGGTGTCCAAGACACACACCAAGAATTGGAAATTCACCTTTTAACTGCCCGATTACTTCCTCACAGATACCGGCATCTTTCGGATATCCGGGACCCGGTGACAAAATAATGTGCGTTGGCTTCATCGCCCGAATTTCATCAATGGTGCATTCATCGTTGCGAACCACTTTGATATCCGGCTCAACTGTTCCAAAAAACTGCACCAGATTATACGAAAAGCTATCGTAATTATCAATTAGAAGTATCATGGTTTCAGCGCCTCCTTTGCATTTTCAATCGCAAGCATCACAGCCTTTGCTTTGTTGGCTGACTCTTCGTATTCCATCCGTGGTTTGCTGTCTGCCACGATACCGCCGCCTGCCTGAACATAAACTTTACCATTCTTTTTCACTGCCATACGGATGGCAATGCAGGTGTCTAAGTTTCCACTGAAATCAATATAGCCAAGCGCTCCACCGTAAATGCCGCGCGGTTCTTTTTCCAGTTCATCAATAATTTCACAGGCGCGGATTTTCGGTGCTCCCGATAAAGTTCCTGCCGGCAATACGGAAGCGATGGCATCCAGCGCATCTTTATCTTTGCGGATATTGCCTTCCACCTGTGAGCAGATGTGCATGATTTTGGAATACTTGTGAATCATTTTGTATTTGGTCACTTCCACCGAACCAAACTCAGAGATTCTTCCCAAATCATTTCTTCCCAAATCCACTAACATGTTGTGCTCCGACAATTCTTTTTCATCGGATAACAAATCTTCAACAAGTGCTTCATCTTCTTTTTCATCATTTCCTCGCGGTCTTGAACCGGCAACCGGGAATGTGATTAAACGCCCATTCTCTAAACGAACCAAAGTTTCCGGTGAGGTACTCATGATTTCTACATCTTCCAAATTCATATATACCATGTATGGTGACGGATTCGTTGTCCGTAGCACACGGTATGGATGAATCAGACTTCCCTCATAATCACTGGAAAAGCGTCTTGATAAAACTGCCTGAAAAATATCACCATCGTAAATATATTCTTTTGTCTTTTCAACAATCTTCGTATATTCATCTTCTGTGACATTGCACTCAAATTTCACTTTGTCATAAATTGGCTCTTCCGGAATCCTCGACTCATCGCGAATCAAAGCAATCATTCCTTTGATATCCGCTTTTGCCTTTGCATAGTTGGCGGCAATATCACCATCCGCCCGGACATTTACAATGAGGACAATTTTTTGTTTCAAATGGTCATAGGCAATCACCTTATCAAACATCATCAAATCGTAATCCTCAAATTCGCCCCGCTTAACCGAGAGTTTCTTTTCCGCCTGAGCAATCATCGCATAGGCAAAATATCCGACAAACCCACCGGCAAATGGTGGCATTCCTTCAATCTTAGGAGCTTTATGCTCTGCTAAGATATCTCTTAATACCTGGAAACAATCGTCTGTCTCAACCGTTTTTGTCTCCTGTCTTTGTTTTATCGTTACTGTATTTTCCCTGCAGGAAACCCGCATAACCGGGTCATATCCGAGGAACGAATACCGTCCCCATTTCTCTCCTCCCTCAACACTCTCTAACAAGTAATAATTCTTTTTTCCTGCCGCGATTTTTCTTAATAACTGAATCGGCGTAACCAAATCGGCAAAAATTTCTTCCTGAATCGGTACTAAATCATACCCTTTTGCCAGTTCTTTCACTTCTTCTAACGTTTTTGTTGTCATACTTACCTCCATTCTAAAGCATTTATCGCTTTTTGGAACGGTGTGATTGAATCAGAAGTATAATCAGTAATCTTAGGAAATAAAAAAGCTCTTATCCCTATCCTTCTTCGGATATAGGGACAAGAGCTGTAAATTCTCCTGCGGTACCACCCACATTGATTACAAAGTAATCCACTCAATCATGCACCATCATGCATTCCTGTAGATAACGGTCCAGGTTTCCGTCAGCGTCTACTCTCAGACTTGATTTCAAGCTGCCCTCCCGAGTCCATTCACTGTCCACTGGCTATTGCCTCGCACCTGCCGGCAACTCTCTGAAAACGACATAGACACCTACTATTCTCGGTCAACGGTTTTTCCATCTGCTACTAATATACTCTCATTTTTTTTTGATGTCAACATTTTTTATAAATTTTTCACTTTAAACTCCCGTTCTGCCGCCCGACGCTGATCTTTTTTAGCAATATCCTGACGTTTGTCATATAATTTTTTACCTTTTGCCAAAGCAATCTCGACTTTTATCAAACTTCCCTTAAAATATACACTGAGCGGAACTAACGTATAACCTTTTTGATTCATCTTTCCAATCAGTTTGCGAATCTCATATTTGTGAAGCAGAAGTTTTCTTACACGCAGCGGATCTTTGTTAAAGATATTTCCTTTTTCGTACGGATTGATATGCATACCGTAAATCTGCACTTCATTATTTTTGTCAATCCGGATAAATGCCTCCTTAATGCTGCAATGCCCCTGTCTGACGGATTTCACCTCCGTGCCAACAAGTTCTATACCTGCTTCATACTTTTCTTCTATAAAATAATCATGCCATGCTTTTTTATTATTTGCAATTAATTTGCGTGTTTCTTTTCCCATGCTTTTTTCTCCTTTATTCACTGTCTTTTGGCGAATTATCGGCAATCGCAAAATCAATCGTTCTGGTCAGCCGATCCGCTCCAATCACACGAATCTTTACGGTTTGCCCCATACTATATTCTTTTCCGGAATAATGCCCAATCACGCGGTACTTTTCCTCCTGATATTCATACTGGTCATCATCCATATCCGCAAGGCGAATCATTCCTTCCACCGTGTTGTCAAGTTCTACATAAATTCCCCACGACGTGACACCGCTGATAATTCCCTCATACATTTCTCCGATATGAGCCTGCATATATTCTACCTTTTTCATTTTATCCACTTCACGCTCTGCCTCATCAGCAAGACGCTCACGGTCGCTGCATCGCTTTGCAACTCCCGGCAAAATGGATTCATAATGGGCAATTCTCTTTGGGGAATGTCCATACCGCAAATTCTCTTTAATAATTCGATGAATCTGCAAATCCGGATAACGGCGGATTGGCGAAGTAAAGTGACAGTAATACTGAGTCGCCAGACCAAAATGTCCGGTGTTTACCGTTGTATATTGTGCCCGCTTCATTGCCCGCAAAGTCAGACGGCTCAAAAAAGCCTCTTCCTTAGTTCCTTCTATTTCCTCAATTAATTTTTGAATTTCCCACGGATGAATCTCTCCCTGGCTCAGTTTGATATGATGTCCAAAGCCAGCCGTCATGCGCGCTAAATCCTGAATCTTCTCCGCATCCGGATATTCATGTGTACGATATAAAAACGGAATGTCCATCCAGAAATATTCTTCTGCCACAACCTGATTTGCCGCCAGCATAAATTCTTCAATTATTTTGGTTGCAATATTTCTGTCGTATGGCTCAATAGCAACCGGATGCCCTTTGTCATCTAATTTTATTTTACACTCCGGAAAGTCAAAGTCAATGGAACCTTTCTTTTTTCTCTTTTTGCGAAGAATCAAAGCCAGTTCCTTCATTGACTCAAACATCGGCACAAGTTTCTCGTACCGCTCGCAGGTTTCTTTTTTATGGTTGGTAACGATGTCATTCACATCCGTATAACTCATCCGCTCATTCACACGAATCACCGTCTCCGCAATACGATGGGATTTCACCTGTCCCTTTTTATCAATTGTCATCATACAGCTTAACGCCAGACGATCAACACCCGCATTTAACGAGCAGATTCCGTTGCTAAGTGCAAACGGAAGCATTGGTATTACGCGGTCGACTAAATAAACACTTGTCCCACGATTGAGTGCTTCTTTATCAAGCGGCGAATGTTCCGTGACATAATAGGATACATCCGCAATGTGAACACCAAGTTCATACTCGCCCTCTGCCGTCTTATTTAGCGTAATCGCATCATCCAAATCTTTGGCATCTTCCCCGTCAATGGTGACAGTGTCCTGATTTCTTAAATCCACACGTCCACCAATCTCAGACGGCTCCACAACAAGTGGAATTTTTGCCACCTGTGCCATCACTTCATCCGAAAATGAATCCGGCAGACCAAACCCCTTTACAATCGACATAATATCTACGCCCGGATCACTTGGCCGTCCTAATATCTGCGTCACATAACCTTCCGGACTTTTTTTGTCATCTCCGTAATCCGTAATTTCAACAACTACCTTATGTCCATTTTCTGCCTCTAAAGTCGCTCCCTTTGGAATATAAATATCCTGATTCCATTTCAAATTATCCGGCAGGACAAATGTGATTTTCCCTTTTCTCTGAAACGTTCCAACAACTGTATGAATGGCACGTTTCACAATTTGAATTACTTCACCTTCCGGCCGTCTTCCCGACATCCCGGCACTCTTTTTCAAAAGAACTTTTACTAAATCACCATGAAAGGCATGGTTGCAATAAGGTTCCGGAATGAAGATATCTTCTTTCTGTCCTTCCACTCTTACAAAGCCAAATCCTTTCTGGGTTGCCATAAATTCTCCAACAACAATATTTTCCTCCGGTAGTCCGACAAGCCCCCTGCGGTTTATCGCAATTTTCCCTTTTGCAATAAGGCGGTCAAGAACCTCATGAAATTCTCCTCTCTGTTTCTTGGGAACATTCATAAGTGCTGCCATTTCTTTTATTTTCATCGGGCGGTAATGTTCATCTTCCACAAAAGATAAAATCATGTGTTCCCGCTCGTGCATTCTTTCTTCCTGCATTTTATTTCTCCTCATATCTCTATTTCCAAAGATAAAACAAAACACCTCCTCAAACTGCTGTGAGGAAGTGTCTTACTTTGTTATCGTATGCCTGATTCACAAACAAATCTTTTTTAGTCTAACCATGAAGTACAAAGAACTACCGATAATACAACAAATAATACGGCAAGTACTCTGGTGATTTTAACAAGCATTCCCTCCTGGGAACGACCCTTGTTTTTTGACCAATAACTGTCTGCAGCACCGCTCAAAGCGCCAAGACCTGATGTTTTACCTTCCTGCATTAATACTACAATTACGAGTGCAATACAAATAATAATATATGCTACTGTCGCAATCATCTTCAATGTTGACATTTTTTAGTCCTCCTGTTTCTTATTAGTAAGGAATGTAGGAATCTTAATATCATCCATTCCCTGTTTGTCATTTGACATTGGATTTGCAATTCCACGGCTCACTACCGGCATCTCTTCTTTTACCGCCTGACGTTCTGTGGCTCTTGTCGGAGAAACTCCGGAAACCTGGCTTTTCTTTGCCTGACTGTTAAATCCATCTAAAAAGCTCAAACCGCTTTTCTGTGGAGTTGTTTGACGATTTTTCAAAAAACTTGGTGTAGCGGATGCACCAAAATTGGAACTGAAAGCGGAAGCAGGTTTTGATTCCTGATCAAGTCCGGTTGCAATTACTGTAATCATAACAGAATCCGAACTTGTCTCATCATACATGGCACCGAAAATAATTGTTGCATCTTCTCCTGCCAGTTCCTGAACATAAGTAGCAGCCTCATTGGCTTCAATCAGACTAACCTCACCGGACACATTAATAATAACATGTGTTGCGCCGTCAATGGATGTCTCCAGAAGCGGACTGGTGATTGCCTGTTTCACAGCATCGATGCACTTCTCATCGCCCTTACCTTCACCGATACCAATATGTGCAATTCCTTTATCTTTCATTACTGTTACAACATCGGCAAAGTCAAGATTAATCAGTGCCGGTGTGTTAATCAAATCGGTAATACCCTGAACACCCTGCTGTAATACTTCATCTGCTTTTTTCAATGCCTCAGGCATCGTCGTTCTGCGGTCGCAGATTGCAAGCAGTTTATCGTTTGGAATTACAATCAGTGTATCCACGCACTCTTTGAGTTTCTCAATTCCACCGAGTGCATTTTTCATACGTATTTTACCTTCAAAATTAAATGGCTTTGTGACGATACCTACCGTCAATTTACCCATATCTTTTGCAATTTTAGCAACAACAGGTGCTGCACCGGTTCCGGTTCCACCACCCATACCGCAAGTAACAAATACCATATCGGCATCTTTTACAATCTCAGCTAATTCATCACGGCTCTCTTCTGCAGCCTTCTCACCGATTTCAGGCTTTGCTCCGGCACCGAGTCCCTTTGTCAGTTTTTCCCCAATCTGCATACAAATCGGTGCCTTGCAACGTTTCAAAACCTGCTTGTCCGTGTTAATACATACAAACTCGACACCTTTGATGCCCTCATCTATCATTCGATTCACGGCATTATTCCCAGCTCCACCAACACCAATTACAAGTAGATTCGCTGTTTCATTCTCTGCCTCACTCGTCATAATCTCTAACACAACAGTTCCTCCTTCTATATTCAATAGAAATCATTATGCACAGTCACATATAATTATATAATACGTTTTTTTGCATGAATAATCAAGTACAAATTTACAAAAATAGCAACTTATTCATTTTTTTGGCTGTTTTAAAATGACATCACCGCCAACTTTATAATTTCTCAAATCAATTTCGCCGGTCTGTCCGTTTTTCTCAACCTTGGCAAGCACGCTCGACAGCGCAGAAATTTCTTCGTCATAATTCTCTTTTTTACCAAGAGACACCTGAATTCCACCGGCGTACAGATAAGCTTCGTTCTTACTGTCAAATATAACTTTATCCCAGTTCACATTATAGTGCTTAAAAAGATTTGCCAAATTTAAAATCTGGCTCAAAAGGGAATCATCTTCCATCTGCACTTTTGAATATAACGTAAAAGTCGTCAGATTCTTCGTCTCAAACAAAGGAATCCCCTTTACGGCTTTGTCCGAGCTTTGCAGTACAATACCATCTTTATCAAAGTAAATATACTGGTTCGAATACGCAATTCCTGCCACAATGCTTTTCTCATACAGTTTAATATGAATCTCATTCGTAGACGGATAATTCACTTCATATTCACGTACAAATGGCAAATCCGGGGTTAACGATAACTTCTGCATAAGCCAGAATGTCAAAATATTTTTCTCAAATATATTTGACTGGAATTTTTCTTCCATTTCACGGCTGCTGTAATAGGTGTTTCCCTCAATCGATACTTTTTTCACACGAAAGAAAAAAGCACAGAATAAGAGTATCACAACAACCGCTCCGATTACCCACAGTCCTTTATGACTTTTCCTTTGTTCTTCCATTGAAGCCATCCTTTCTCACAAACATTTTTTTGCCCGGATTCCAATCTCACTGACACGGGAAACTAAATTTTCATAACCGCGCTCAATCAGATTTTCCTGCTCAATCCGGGTTTTTCCATCTGCCATTGCTGCCGCAACCACAAGTCCCGCTCCGCTTCGCAAATCCCATGCTACGACATTTGCCCCGTGAAGCTTTGTCACGCCAATAATTCTTGCACGGTTACTTACAAAATCAATGTTAGCCCCCATTTTATGAAGCTGCCCAATCAGACGGAAACGGTTTTCAAACACTTTTTCCTCTATCGTACTTACCCCGTTTGCTTTTGCCAAAACCGGAAGAAGCAATGACTGGTCATCCGTAGGAAATGCAGGATATGGCCCGGTAGCAACGTAAGAAATAGCTTTTGCCGGTCTTTTTTTCTCTAACCGGACATAGTGCTTTTCTCTTGTCTCCTCGCCACCCAGACAATGCCAGATTTCTCTTTCCTTTTTGCCAAACAAATCCTCAGACCTTAAGGTAAGGCTGCCGCCGCAGCCCGCCACTAACATGGCAAAGGTAAAAAACACAATCCGGTCACCGCATACAGTCCACGGAACACCGCAGAGTTTCTTCTGTCCCACAATTCGGATTCGTCTGGTTCCCTCGCCAAAAATCTTTGCTCCTGCCACTTTTAAAAAGCGGCACAGTTCTACAATTTCCGGTTCACGTGCAGCATTTCCAATGATGGTCTCTCCCTCTGCCAAAGAAGCCGCTAAAATAATATTTTCCGTTGCTCCTACACTCGGAAATGGAAGTTGAATATGTGCACCATGAAGTGGTGTTATACACCGGCAAATCATCTTATCTTCCTCTTCCACAATCTCTGCTCCCATTTTCTGAAAGGCGTGAATGTGAAAATCAATCGGACGCTTTCCAATCGAACAGCCTCCCGGATAAGAAATTGTCACCTCACCAAATTTTGCAAGACATGCCCCCATTAACAAGACAGAAGCTCGCAGTTCTTTTACGGCATCCTGACAAATCACCGTCTTGTCGAACGTATGCGAATCAATCATCACCTGGTGTCCTTCAACCAAAACGCTGCCCCCTAATTCTTTCACTAGAGACAGCATCACTTCTACATCATGAATTTGGGGACAATTTGTGAGCATCGTCTGTTCACCGCATAAAAGCGCAGCCGCAATCAGCGGCAGGGCTGCATTTTTACTACCCTGTACCACGCTTTCTCCATGTACGCATTGTCCGCCCCATATTTCAATCGCCATAAAGTCACCACATCAATACGTTCTCAAACTTATTGTATGCCTGCTCGTGCCTTACGTGCTTTTACATTTTGTGGAAATTCCGAGAATCAGGCCCATTTCCGCCATCAAAATCATGACTGATGTACCACCATAACTAATAAACGGAAGCGGAATTCCGGTTGATGGCATAGAGTTCGTAACAACGGCAATATTAATGACAACCTGGGCCGCAATGTGAATCATGACGCCGGTGCAGATAAGACCGGAGAACAAATCCGGTGATGTCATGGCAGAATTCAAAATACGCCACATCATAATGACAAACATTATGATGACAATTCCGGCACCAATCATGCCAAGTTCCTCACATATAATAGAAAAAATCATATCGTTATGCGATTCCGGAATAAATCCGAGTTTCTGCATACTTTCACCAAGTCCGGTTCCAAATAAACCGCCGGAAGCAATGGCGTATAATCCCTGTAAAATCTGATATCCTTTTTCGGTTCCTTCTACATTCCGCCACACTTCAATACGATCGGAACGAAATCCCGCACCAAAGGATATGTAAATCGCCACCAGTGCGGCAGCGGCAAGAAATACACCAACATACCACCATTTTTTCTTTGCTGAAACAAAACACATCCCAAACCAGATAATAAAAATAACAATCGCGGTACTTAGGTTTTCCATGGCTACTAAAACTGCCAAAAATCCAATCGGAAGAAATACGCGGATAATTCCAATTGGTTTACTCATATCCTGTGGTCTCTTTTGAATCAAATAAGCCGTTATCAAAATAACAACAATCTTCGTTATCTCAGATGGCTGAATGGAAATTGGTCCGATAAACAGCCATCGTTTCGCACCATTTAATTCTGCCCCTACAAACAATACTGCCAATTGAAGGACAACGGCAACCAGATACAAAAAAGTCACAAACCGCATCCGCAGTAAAGGCAGTCGTTTCGTAAACAGCCGGTAATCAAATTTCGCAACAATTAACATCGCCACGACACCAACAATAACACCAACTGCCTGTTTTTTAAGAAAATAAGCAGAATCCCCATATTTTACCTGTGACGTATAGGAACTGGCACTGTAAATCATCAGCATACCAAATCCAACCAGACACAGCGTAATCAACAGCAGACTGTAATCAAATGAACTCTGTTCTGTTTTGCCGGCTCTTGCCCTTTTCTTATTCACAGCAGTCCCTCCTGACTCCCTTTATAAATTTCGAACATACTCTTTAAACAAAGTTCCTCTCTGCTCGTACGAATCAAACATATCCCAGCTCGCACAAGCCGGAGATAACAGCACCGCATCACCTTCGGATGCAAGTTCTGCACCACGTGATACCGCCTCCTGCAAAGATTCGACAAACTCGTAATCGGTAAATCCAAGTTTCTCAGCAGTCTTTGCAATTTTATCTTTGGTTTCACCCATAAGCAAAAGTTTTTTTACTCTGCCGCCAAAACTTTGAATCCACTCATCGAATTCGCCGCCTTTATCATAGCCGCCGCCAATCAGAACCGTCGGTTTGCTCATCGACTGAATTCCCTTAATCGCAGCATCCGGATTCGTTCCTTTCGAATCGTTATAATAATCAACACCTCTTACCGTTTTGACAAATTCAACACGGTGCTCCACCGCCTGAAATTTCTTTACAACAGAAAGAATCGTATCCATCGGAACGCCTAATTTTCTTGTAATTAAAATAGCCGCCATAATATTTTCGCAATTGTGGTCACCCGGCAGATTGCACTCCGACATATTCATCAGAACCTCACCTGTTTTGGCGTCCACAATATCTTTGTTGTCATTCTGGTACAAACCATTAGCAATCTTTTGTTTACTGCTAAAGAATGTCACCTCACAAGGCATTTCTTTCGCACTGTCGCGTAAAACGTCATCCTCATAATTGAGTACACACAAATCCTCTTTTGTCTGATTTTTCGTAATGGATAATTTTACCCGTATGTACTCTTCCATTGTTTTATGCCGGTTTAAGTGGTCCGGTGTAATATTTAAAACCGCACTCACAACCGGATGGAACGTATCAATCGTCTCCAACTGGAAACTACTGATTTCTGCCACCGTAACCGAATCGACAGCGCTTTTCTCCACTTCTTTCGTATACGGATTACCAATATTTCCGACAACAAAAACTTTTTCTTTGTAAGCTTTCATAATCTCACCAACAAGCGTTGTTGTCGTTGTTTTACCATTTGTTCCGGTAATTCCTGCCACAACTCCTTTTTCACAGAGAAAAGCAAGTTCAATCTCACCAATGATTGGAATGTTTAATTCACGCAGTTCACTTGCCAAATCAATATCCAACGGAACACCCGGACTAAACACCGCACAGGCAAAACCGACAAGTTCCTCTTTTGTCATTTTGCCAAGAAAAACCGGTGCGTCATAACCGGACACATCCAAATCTTTTTTTCCGTCAAATAAACTGACCTTGGCGCCCATATTTTTCAGCAGTTCATATGCTGCCATGCCACTTTTTCCTAGTCCGGCAACTAATACTTTTTGATTCTCTAAATCCATTTTATTCATCCCTTCTCCGGTAAATTACAATGCCATAATACCAACCAGACATAATAATGCTGTAACAATACTAAATGCTGCTACAACCTGTGTCTCTGAATAACCGCACAACTCAAAATGATGATGAATTGGCGCCATTTTGAAAATTCTCTTTCCGTGAGTCAGTTTAAAATAACCAACCTGCAAAATAACAGAAAGGACTTCTACCAGATAAATCAAGCCGATAATCACAATAAATAACGGCATATGAAGCATCAGCGCAATGGAGGACACAAAACCACCAAGGGCTAACGAACCGGTATCACCCATGAAAACTCTCGCGGGATATGTGTTAAACAGTAAAAATCCCAAAAGACTTCCTACCACGGCTCCTGTAATCGGTGTCATTGATGGATTCAGACTCAGCGCAGCAATCGTAAAGAATGTTGCCACAATTACGGTTACACCGGATGCCAGACCATCTAAGCCATCGGTAAAGTTTACACCATTTACCGTACCAAGTACGACAATAAAAACAAAAATGATAAACAGCCATGTTGGCATAACGAATCCATCTCCGCTTACAAACGGAATTTTAATGGATGTATCCAAACCGGCAATTTTAAAGTAATAGTAAATAAATACACCGGTCACAATAAACTGCAATGCCATCTTCTGCAAAGGAGTCAACCCAAGCGAACGTTTTTTTACCACCTTGATGTAGTCATCCAGAAAACCAATCAGACCAAAACCAAGTGTCATAAATAAAACGGGAAGAATTTCCGTAAATTTGCCAATATAAATTAAGGAGGTCAGCAAAATACTTGCCAAAATCACAAGACCACCCATTGTCGGTGTTCCATTCTTTTTCAAATGAGACTGCGGTCCTTCTTCACGCTCGGTCTGTCCAAACTTTAATTTCCTCAGAAAAGGAATCAAAATCGGGCAAAATACCACGCTGATTAAAAAAGAAATTATAACCGGCATAAACACACTAAGACTTAGATTATTCATTCATATCCACCTCTTCTTATCTTATTAAGTACGTCAACGCACGTGTCTATTTTATACCATTACGAGCCTTACCGCAAGCACTTATTCAGCAAATCAGTTTTTGCATAAATAAGGGAGAATGTTTTCAAACAGCGCAGCAATTGCCGGTGCTGCCACAGTACCTCCATAGTATAGGCCCTGCGGTTCATCAATCCGCACAAGTGCAATAACTTTTGGATTCTCGACCGGAGCAAAACCAATGGTTGACGCAATATATTTTCCATTGCCGCGCGGAAGTTTCTCACTTGTTCCGGTTTTTGCGCCAACGGAAAACCCTTTCACAGAAGCCTTATGTCCGGTTCCTTCTGAAACAACCTTGCCAAGTGCCATCCGAATCAAATCCGAAGTTTCTTTTGAGACAACACGCTCTTTCTTTCCATATGAAAAATGTTTCATAAGACTGCCATCGGCACTAACTGCGCTGACACCGAAATGCGGTGTAATGGAATACCCTCCGTTTATCATGGAGCCTGCAATGCTTACAAGTCTTATCGGCGAGAGCTGAAAGGACTGTCCAAAAGACATCGTTGCCAGTTCAACTGCTCCAACATTTTTCTCTTTATGTATAATAGTCGATGCCTCTCCCGGTACATCAATCCCCGTCCGATTCATCAAACCAAAATCCGACATCTTGCGAAAAAAGTCAGACACACCAACTCGTGCACCCACTTCAATAAAAACCGGGTTGCACGAATTCATAATACCATCTAAAAAAGTCTCGCTGCCGTGTCCGCCTTTTTTATGACAGCGTATCCGTCTGTCTTCCACTATTTTATAACCGGGACAGTGAAAGCGGTCTGTCATCTTTACAACACCTTTTTCGAGTGCTGCCGCCGTTGTCAGTATCTTAAATGTGGAACCCGGTTCGTAAGTATCCGACACACAAGGGTTCCGCCACATGGCATTTCTCTTTTCGCTTTTTTCCTTTGCCGACATTTTATTCAAATCCCCGGGAATCCGGTATGGGTCATTTAGGTTAAATTCCGGTGCCGATGCCATTGCATAAATCTCTCCATTCTGAGGATTCATAACAATAATATCCACGCTTTTCGCCTGTTTCTTTTTCAGCAGATAATTGGCTAACTGGTCCGTGTATTCCATCACCGGTAAATCAAGGCTGGTATTTAATGTCCAGCCCGCCACCGGCTCAATGCGGTCTTCGGCTCCATTTTCAATTTCCGTACCATAAGCGGTCGTCATTGTCAAAATCGAGCCATCCAATCCTTTTAAATATTTTTCATAAGATACTTCCAAACCGATAATTCCCTGATTATCACCGCCGGTAAAACCAAGCACCTTTGATGCCAGCGAGTCATAGCGGTACTCTCTTTTATAGTCCTCATCGACGGTAACACCCGCCAATTTGTAATTTCGTATCCGATCCGAAGTTTCCTTATCCACGTTCGATTTAATTTTTTCACGCAGAGAAACCTTCTCCACTTTTTTCCGAACCTCTTTCTCGTCTAGCATCAATTCCTTCGACAAAAGGGTTATCACCCGTTCCGGCTCCTTCATCTGACTGTGGATTACGGATATAGTCGATACGGACCGATTTGCCGCTAATACATTGCCGTGACAGTCCTTGATTTCTCCTCGTTCCGCCTTAATCTTTCGCTCACGCTCATGAAGTTCCTTCGCCTGTACTCCATAATAATCCGCTTTTCCTATCATGAGATAAAAAAGCCTGCCAAGCAGTGTTAAAAGTACAAGCACAAAGAGAAAAAATACCAACCCCATTGACTGACGTTGGTATGTTCGATGTCGGTTTTCCATAAACAAGCTCCCGATTTTCTCATTATTACAGTGTATTGTATGGAGAACTCAGATATGCCCCATCATCATTCCTATTCTTGTTTCGCATCCTGCTTTGTTTGATACGAAGAAGCATATTGTCCCAAAAACGGAAGAACACGTTTCATCACCTTCGACGAAAATTCGGTCGCATAGGTAGAGTGCGCCTGGTCTTTTACATGAGGCTCATCAATAATCACATAATAAGCCACTTCCGGGTCTTCTGCCGGCTCACAGCCAATAAAGGAAACTAAGTACTTCTTTGCCGATACCGGTCGTTTTTCCGCCGTACCGGTCTTTCCGCCAATGGAATATCCTTTTACCTGTGCCGGTGCCGCAGTTCCTTCTTCTACCGTTGATTTTAAGTAACTTCTTAATTTCGAACTGGTATCCTCACTCGTTGTTCGTTTCACAACAACCGGATCAATCGTTTTTACCACATCACCGTTACTGTTCCGAATTTCTTTTACCAAATGTGGCTGATAATAATTTCCGCCATTAATCAGGGATGAAAAACCACTGAGCATCTGAACCATCGTAACCGTCTGCGTCTGTCCAAAACTACTTGTCGCTAATTCTACCGGATTCAATTCTTCTTTCGTGTGAATCAAACCGGAAGTTTCACCCGGCAGATCTACACCGGTGCGCTGTCCAAATCCATACAATTTGTTATACTTACTAAATTTATTTCGTCCCAATCCAAGTCCGATATCCATAAGGGCTGCATTGCAGGATTCCATCAGAGCATGACGCAAATCAAGCATGCCATGTCCATTTCGGTTGCTGCAGTGAATTTCTCTGTCAGCCACTTTCTTTACACCGTTACACTGAAATGTGGATTTTCCGGAGATAATATTTTCATCTAACGCCGCAGCAATTGTAAACGGCTTAAATGTAGAACCCGGCTCATAGGCAGAGCCAACGCAAAAATTCGACCACATAGACAGAAGATTTTCGTTTTTCTCTTTGTCTGTCATCGCTGCAATCTTCTGTTCCGAATACATGGACGCCAGATTCTGTGGGTCATTCAAATCGAATGTGGAGTTGGATGCCATAGCAAGAATTTCTCCATTTTTCGGATTCATGACCATCATCGCAATCGTCTTCGCACCGGTTCCGTTCTTTTGGAAATCCGCAATTTCATCCTCTATAATTTTCTGCACATTGGCATCAATCGTGAGAACAACCGAATTGCCGTCTTTTGCTTCTTTAATGGTTCGCTGTAAATTCATATTGGAATCAAAATAACCATACTCTCTTCCTGTCGTTCCATTCAAAACGGAATTGTACTGTTCTTCCACACCGTAAGTTCCCTGATTATTTGAATTCATAAAACCAATAATACTTGCACCAACGGTTTTCAGCGGATAATTTCTTTTGTACACTTCCTCAAACCAAACGCCCTCTAAACGTTCTTTTTTTATCTGCTTTTTGAACTTGTCCACCTTTTTTGCAGGCAGTTCCTTTAAACCGTCAATATGCTCGTACATCGAGTTTGGCTTTTTCTGAATTACTTCTTCCACAACAGACGATGCCACGCCAAATGTTTTTGCAATTGCATCTACCGTTTCCTGTTTTTTCTTTTCATCTTTGCCAAGTGTCCGTGGCTCTAACACCAAATCATATTTGCGCACGCTGACCGCCAATGTAGTATTGTTACGGTCCTTAACATCACCGCGCTGGTAATTCAACACCGTATTTGTATATGACTGCTGCGAAAGTGCCTCTTTGCGGTAACGGTCTCCATCCTTACTGTTGATGCGGTAAATCTTGAACAACAACACCCCAAAAGTAAACAAACAAACGCAAAAGACGAGAAATACCGTAATACACATTTTTCTGCTAAAACGTTTCGGCTTTCCTCTTCTTCTGCGTCTTCGATAGGAGTATTGTCCTTGATTATACTGTGTAGCCATATCTTACTCTCCATTCCGGTTGTGCTTTTCACAATTATTCTGCCGGAATATCCCCATGAGTGCGAACCTGCGTACTCTTCCGGCTCTCATAAGTATCCATCTGGTTTTCACTTGCTGCCACCATGCCAAGCTGTTTCGTTGCTTTGTTATAAATAGCAGTCAAATCAACCGAGTCGTCCAATTCTTTCTCGGCAGTTGCATTTTTCTTTTCCATTTCAACTACTTCACTTTGCAATTTTACCACACTTTTATTCAAATAGGTAGACTGAAATTGCAAACGCAGATAAAAGATACCGGCAGCCATTACAACAAAAAAAGTAAGTGCTGTCAGTAACACAGCAACTTTATCAATTTTTGCCTTCCGTTTTGGTCTTGGTCTGGAGACGGGTCTTGTCTGTCTCCTTCTCTCGTAATCATCCTCCCTGCGCGGCATTACCTCAATGTTCGGTGCCGCACTCCCATATACGTATGGCGTTCTCTGTGTTGCCATGTAACTTCCTCCTAACTTTCTATTTTTTCAAACACTCTTAATTTCGCACTTTTTGAGCGTGTATTTCGTTCTAATTCCTCTTCTGATGGAAGAATCGGTTTTCTTGTAACAACTTTTCCTTTTGGTTTCTTTCCACAGACACATACCGGGAAATCCGGCGGGCAGGTACATGGATTTTCCTGCTTCTTAAAGCTTGTCTTTACCATGCGGTCTTCCAATGAGTGAAAGGTGATGATGCTAAGTCTTCCTCCATCACAAAGCAAATCAACCATGTCGTCAAGTGCCTGTCTTAATACATCCAATTCGCGATTGCATTCAATTCGAATTGCCTGAAAGGTTCTCTTTGCCGGATGGCTTTTTCCATTTCTTGCCTTCGCCGGCATAGAAGCGCGTATTAAATCGACTAATTCTAAGGTCGTCTCAATCGGTTTTTCTTTTCTTTGTCTGCAAATGTTTCTCGCAATATTTCTTGCAAACCGCTCCTCGCCATATTCTTTGATAATACGGAAAAGTTCGGATTCCGGGTATTCATTTACAATGTCTTTGGCAGTTGTGCTCTGCTCTCTGTCCATCCGCATATCAAGCGGTGCATCTTCCCGATAGGAAAATCCCCTCTCGGCGTTATCCAATTGATAAGAAGAAACACCTAAATCTAAAACGATGCCATTTACTTTTGGTATCGACAACTCCGAAAGCACTTCTTTCATATGTACGTAGTTACTTTTTACAAAAGTTATTTTTTCCTCAAAAGGTGCCAGTCGCACGCGTGCCGCAGCAAGTGCCTCCGCATCCTGGTCGATGCAGATTAATCGTCCTTTATCACCTAATCGTTTTGCAATTTCATACGAATGGCCGCCGCCACCGGTTGTACCATCTACATAGATTCCATCCGGACAAATATTCAGACTGTCTATGGTTTCTTCTAACAGAACCGACACATGCTTAAATTCCATAACTGCCTCCTTGCCTGCACCGACTAAAAACTAAGGCCAAACTCTGACATATGTTCGGCAATGTCATCGATGTTGTCATAATCATCATTTTCATCCCAGCGCTCTTTACTCCAAATTTCAATTTTAGAAAGGACGCCGACAAAAACGGTTTCTTTGGCAAGTCCGGCATATTCACGTAATTTTGCCGGTAACAGAGCACGTCCCTGCTTGTCCAGTTCACATGGTGCCGCATTTGCTAAGAAATGTCTCTGAAGCATTCTAGCCTCTTTCGTGCCGGGAAGTTCTTTTAATTTTTCGATGAAGCCCTCCCATTCGTTCATTGGATACGCAAACAGACAACCGTCTAATCCAAGCGTCACAACAAAAGACTCCCCTAAGTCTTCTCTTAATTTCGCCGGAATAATCACACGTCCTTTCGCGTCAAGGCCATGCTCATACGTTCCCATAAACATCGTGCTTCACCAACTTCCCATCATGGCTTTGTGAACCTGCCACATAAAGCATAAAATTTACCACTTCGTGACACTTTACTCCACTTCTCACCACTTTTACATTAATAATACACCACTTAGTGGGAATTGGCAAGCCTAATTCCAATTTTTTTCCTGTTTGTACGTAAAAAAAGGCCCCGCTTATCTACTTTATATCGTAGACAAACAGAACCTTTTTCCTGTTTTTATTATTTTTCTTTCTTTTTCAACCGTCTCATCCGATAAATCCAGACAACCACGCCAGCCACTACAAGAACCGCCGAAAACACCTGTGATACAGCAATTCCGGTTGTTCCAATCTGTAACTGGTCGGTACGCAGTCCCTCAACCCATGCTCTGCCAAGACCATATCCGATGAGATAAATGAGAAAAATCTCTCCATCGAATTTCTTTTTCTTCGTATAAAGAAGCATTGCCGTCAGTACTAGCACATTCCATGCCGCTTCATACAAAAACGTCGGATGCACCTGAATATAACGAATGCCATCTTGTATGCTGATATGCTCTCTCATCGTAGAAGTAATATTTGCCGATGTGACATCACTCACCTTTAGGCGCATGGCAAACAACGAATCCGTATATTCTCCAAATGCCTCCCGGTTCATAAAATTACCAAACCGTCCGATAATCTGTCCAAGCACCAGTCCCGGCACAGCCGTATCGGCAAACAAAAAGAAACTGTATTTTTTCTTTTTACAATAGACAATTGCAGTAAGTACAGCAGCAATTACACCACCATAAATCGCAAGTCCGCCGCCTCGTGTGTTAAAAATCTGCAATAAATTGTTCTTATAGGCATCCCAGCTAAACGCTACATAATATAAGCGTGCTCCGATAATCGCAAAAATAATTCCCCAAATCGCATAATCGGAGTAAACATCCGGCTCCTGCCCGGTTCTCTTTGCCTGCCATCTCGCCAGCATAAGCCCGGCAAGCATACCACAGGCAATGATAATACCATAAAAAGCAATCGTGAATCCACCGATGGTAATTCCTTTTGGCAAATGTCCAATGGTAATTCCCAAATGTGGAAATGCAATATCTGCCCCTTGACTCATCCCAAATACCCCTCTTTCATTTTATAATCGATTTTATACATTAAAGCGGAACAATACAACATCGCCATCCTGTACAACATACTCTTTTCCTTCGGAGCGCACAAGACCTTTTTCTTTTGCTCCGTTATATCCATTGTACTCTACCAGATTATCATAGCTTACCACTTCCGCACGAATGAATCCGCGTTCAAAATCCGTATGAATTTTACCTGCCGCCTGCGGTGCCTTCGTTCCTTCTGTAATCGTCCATGCACGCGTCTCATCCGGACCGGTTGTCAAAAAACTAATCAAACCAAGAATGCGGTAGCTGGCACGAATCAGTTTCTCAAGACCGGACTCAGTAAGTCCCAAATCCTCCAAAAACATCTTCTTCTCATCGTCATCCAGTTCCGCAATCTCCTGCTCAATCTGCGCACAGATAACAAACACTTCTGATTTTTCCTCTTTTGCAAACTCGCGCACCTTTGCTACCTGTTCATTGGATGCACCATCGTCTGCCAAATCATCTTCTGATACATTCGCCGCATAAATAACCGGTTTTGCTGTCAAAAGATTATATTCCTTAAACCACTCTTCTTCCTCTTCATCCAAAAGTTCAAAATTCTTTGCCAAATGTCCTTCTTCCAAAAAATCTTTCAAACGCTTCATCATTTCTACTTCTTTGGCAAGTTTCTTATCATTGTTCGCACCGCGTGCTGTCTTGGCAATACGGCGGTCTAAGATTTCAACATCCGAGAAAATAAGTTCCAGATTAATTGTCTCAATATCACGCAGCGGATCAATGCTTCCGTCTACATGAACAATATTCGTATCTTCAAAGCAGCGGACAACATGTACAATGGCATCCACCTCTCGAATATTTGACAAGAACTGGTTTCCTAATCCTTCTCCTTTGGATGCTCCTTTTACCAATCCTGCAATATCTACAAATTCAATAACTGCCGGTACGGTCTTCTTCGACTCATGCATCTTAGTCAATACATCCAGTCTTTCATCCGGCACCGGTACGACTCCGACATTCGGGTCAATGGTACAAAATGGGTAGTTTGCCGATTCTGCTCCTGCTTTTGTTAATGAATTAAATAATGTACTTTTTCCTACGTTGGGAAGCCCCACGATTCCGAGTTTCATTTTCTATCTTTCCTTTCTTGTAAACCTTGATTTCTAGCGCATTTATGCACAAATCTAATCATAGCATAAAGATGAGAAAATGTAAAATCTTATATTTTTGTTGTTATTCGTGTCTATTTGTAATTTCCTTTAGGGCAAAACAACCACTTCATTTGTTACTCACCTTTCTTCGCTTTTGCCATCAACAATAGCTTCTCAAATGACTGTGCAAACCGTTCATCATCCTCATTGGTCCGCTTTCTCGGACCACGAATGTGATTCTTATGTGAACTCCTTCTTGCCTTTTTATTCAGATGTCTCTCCATCAACATCCGGTCTATATTTTCATTTGTGTACCACTTACCGGACTGATGAATCGCATACGCTCCTTTGCCAAGTGCCATTGCCGCAACACCATAATCCTGAGATACCACAATATCTCCTTTGTGGCAAAGACTGATTAATTTATAATCTACCGCATCCGCTCCGGCTCCCACCACAATTACTTCACTGTAATCAGAATATAATATATGATTGGTATCACACAACAAAGTGACCGGAATATTATGTTCTTTTGCTGTTTTCTCTACAATTCCCACTACCGGGCATGCATCCGCATCTACAAATATCTGCATTTTCTTTTCTCCAAGTTCTTCTAAAATTGATTATGACAACATTTTCCATCTTAATCAACCCCTAATGCCCTAAATACTGCTTCCTCTGCAGTACTGTAGAACAATGGCTGTACAGCGTTCAATATATCCGCCGGTACCATTCCAAAATCCGCTGCTGATGTGATAGGAATCAGTACCTTCTTCGCTTCACCATTGGTATTGGCAAAAAAGAATATGTTTCCTCTATACTCTCCGAGAGTCCGCCTGTTGCCAGCTTGCACTCGCGTTCGTGATCTTCTTTAAGGTTTAATTCTTCTAAAATATTTGTGAACGCTTCTTATGTCCTTTATAATTCACCGCAATTGGTCATACAAGATAAATATCTTTTCCGGACTGGACTTTGACATGGGAAATGACGCACTTGTGTATAAAACTTCGGAAACTCAAGTAGTATATCCATTGACAGCATAGCAAAACTTGTGCATAATTTTGTTATGGAGTAAGGAGGTATTTTTATGCCAACAATTAAATCAAGTGATGATTTACGGAATAATTACAATGAAATTTCTACATTTTGTCATAATTATCCTGAACCAGTTTTCATTACGAAGAATGGAAAGGACGATCTTGCTGTTATGAGTATTGAAGCCTACGAAGAAATGACCAGCCGCTTTGAACTGTACAATCAAATCAAGGAAGGAATGGACGATATTGCCACAGACAATACCAGACCATTTTCCGAGTCTATGGCTGATATCAGGAGCCGCCGCAGTCGATGAGCTATCAAGTTCATATTACTTCCACCGCCGAACACGATATTATGCGTGCTGCGGAGTACATCGAGTAACTGGACTTCCATTCTTCGACAGGGATTTTCCCTCATTTAAGGAACCTGTTTTTATGCAGGTTCCTTTTGTTCATGCCGTATAACCCCAAAGGTTATATGTCTTCTTTTTCATCCTTTTCGTTAAGCAAATCTTTCATGCTCTTAACGCTGATTGCCAAGGTTGATGTATTATGTAAAAGCGCTGACGTTGCCGGCTGCATAACACCACCAATCCCACACAAAATCAATCCGGTATTAAAGCCAACAATCTGTCGGTAATTTCCATGAATCCGCTTTACTAACGCATTGCTTAACCGTTTTAAGGTAACTAGTTCTTCCAGATTGTCGCCTGCAATGGTAATGTCAGCAATCTCCCGTGCCATCTCTGCACCATCACAAATTGCAATTCCGACATCTGCTGCGGAAAGTGCCGGCGAATCGTTTACACCGTCTCCAATCATGATAACTTTACGTCCAGCCTGATGTTCTTTTTCCACATATGACGCTTTGTCTTCCGGAAGTACTTCCGAATAATACTCATCAACGCCAACTTTAGCCGCAACCACTTTCGCAGTCCGCTCGCTGTCTCCTGTCATCATAACAATTTTAGAAAGCCCGCACTTGCGAAGCATGGAAACAACCTGCGGTGCCTCCTCGCGGATTGGATCCGTAATCGCAATGACAGCAGCCAAAACACCATCAATCGCCAGATACAAATGCGAACATTCACCCGAAAGGGATTCAAACAATTCTTCTTTTCCCTGTGGAATCACACATTGTTCATCTTCAAATACAAAATGATAACTTCCGATGATTACTTTCTTGTCCTGAATCCGCGAAGAAATACCATGTGCTACAATATATTCCACTTTGGAATGATTTTCTTCGTGAACAAGTCCTTTGTCCATCGCCGCGCGTACAACAGCTTTTGCCATCGAATGAGGAAAATGTTCCTCTAAGCATGCGGCAATTCTTAAAAGTTCATCCGGTTCTTCATCACAGAACGAAATCACATCGGATACAACCGGCTGTGCTTTTGTAATCGTTCCTGTCTTATCAAACACAATTGTATCTGCCTCTGCTATTGCCTCTAAGAACTTTCCACCTTTGACGGTAATGCCATGTGACTGAGCTTCGCGCATCGCCGACAAAACAGAAATTGGCATAGATAATTTCAGCGCACAGGAAAAATCCACCATCAGTACAGAAAGTGCTTTGGTAACATTTCTCGTCAAAAGATAAACAAGACCGGTTCCTGCCAATGTATACGGAACCAAACGGTCTGCCAGATGCTCTGCCCGGCTTTCTACCGTTGATTTTAATTTTTCCGTTTCCTCTATCATGGCAACAATTTTTTCATATTTTGTTGTGCCGGAATTCTCTTTAACCTCAATCAGAAGTTCTCCCTCTTCAAGCACCGTTCCGGCATAAACATAACCTCCCGGTTTCTTCGCAACCGGAATTGCCTCGCCGGTAAGAGAGGCCTGATTCACCATGCCCTCTCCTTCTTTGATTACGCCATCAAGTGGAATGACATTTCCCATATGCACGGTCACACAATCACCTGTCTCTATCTTCGAAACATCCGTAAGAACCTCTCTGCCATCCACATTAAGCCATACTTTACTTACATTTAATGACATTTTCTTTGCCAAATCATCCACTGATTTTTTGTGAGTCCACTCCTCCATGATTTCTCCTAAATCAAGAAGGAACATAACAGAACCTGCCGTTCCATAATCGCCTCTTACAATTGACGTTGTAATCGCGATACCATCAAGCAGCGGAACTTCAATCTTTCTCCTGCCTACACAAGACAGAGCCTTCTTAATGTAAGAAAGCGATTTTACCAAAACAAGTCCGGTTCGTATCGGAGCCGGAACAAAAAGTTTACTTCCCATACGAAGCACAACACGGTTTACTAATTTGTCCCAATATTTCCGGTTCATCGCACGGCCGGAGCGGGCAAGTGTCTCATCTTCTTCTACCTTCCGTCTATAATAGTAAGTTTGCAGATAAGAGAGAAGGAGCTGTCTTTCTCCTGCATAGGTAATTACTACATCACTTGTTCTCTCATAAACTTTAGCAGTCAAAATCATATCCTGTGCTGCCAAATCATACTCCAGTTTATCCGCCTGCAAATCCGTCATTTCATTTGTCATTACATGAATACGCATTCTGCCACGCATATTATGCAAAACTTTAAATTTCATATCTATCACCTCTTTTAGATATACAAAAAACACCCGTGCAAACCGACAGGTGTTTTTTGATAAGTATCTTATTCTTCTGTCTGACTTTCATCTGCATATGAAGTTTCCTGTGCTTTACGATCTTCATTAATCTGCTGTGCTTCTGCATAAATGTCACCAGCATTTTCCTGAACCGTCGTAACCGTCTTCATAACAGATTCTTTTGCACGGAGAACAGCAGCGGTACATTTTGTATATACATTCTTTGCGTCTTTACTGGAAAGAATTTTCACTCCTGCTGTACCAAGGAGCAGACCTGCTGCAAATAATCCCGTATGTTTTCCGTTAATTTTTTTCAATAATTTCATCTTAACGACACCTCCGTTTTTATCCATTTCCTGAAAAATATTATAGTCCTCTTTCAGGAAATGTCCACCCCGTTTTTCCTTATTGGTAATCTTTATCAATAAGAAAACTATTCTTATTACTCCACTCTCTTTAACGCTTCATCAAGAGGAATCTTCCGGATTCTTCTAACGTCAAAGAGCATGACAACCAAATAGCCAACAAAAATGAACACAAACATCTTAATATAATCCAAAGGTCCCATAATAAAGGTAAACCATCCGCTCATGCTTTGCAGCATAACAGTCCACACACTCCGCATCACAAACGTACCAACCAAAACACTCAGTGCTGCACAAATAATTACCACAATTGTTGTTGCAAGCAGATATAATTTTGCTATTTCTCCATCTGTATAACCGAGAATTTTCGTCATGGATATCGCAACCTCATTTTTCTCAATAATAATTTTTGTCAGCAGATAAATCAACACGGCCGATAAAACCACACATAAGAACTGGAAGTACAGCATATAAGAGCCCATCGTATGGTCAAGCTGGTTACTCATCTTCGTAATCTCTCTCTCCGTAATCACCGTTGCAATATAATCCTTTTTCACATCTTTTATTTTGGTATTTGTAAAAAATCCATCAAATGCATCCTCGTCTTTGTCAAATACCGTCCGATACTGCTCAATCGGCATAAAGACCGCAATACTCTGTGAGTGTTCAAAAAATTCATTCCACGAAGTACCTCCTGTCTGGTTTCTCCGCTTCCGAAGCCTTTCTTTAAGTCCACAATCTCTAAAAACTTACTCTCCTGATTTGACATAATTACTCCTTTCATGCAACAATCTCTTTCTTAGTTAGTCACTACTAACTATTATGACATATTTTTCTATTATCGCAAGCAGGTTGATGATAACATTTATCAATAGGAATAATAATAAAGGCTGTAAATGACGTCAATTCACATTGACACATTTACAGCCTGTGTATTCCTTATTTTGTATTTACTTCAACAATTCTTTAAAGTTCCTAATATTCTCCAGAACATTGCCTTTAAATATTTTTGTACCGGCAACAAATACATTAGCTCCCGCCTTTTTAATCTCCTCAACATTCTGAAGATTGACGCCGCCATCAACTTCGATGTCAACGGAAAGATTTCTCTCATCAATAATTGAGCGAAGCTTTGCAATCTTTGAAAATGTTCTTGTGACAATTTTTTGTCCACCATACCCCGGATATACTGTCATAACCAAAACCATGGATAACTTGTCCAAAAACGGAAGAACCACATCAATATCCGTATCCGGGCCAAGTGCCACCGCCGCTTTGGCACCACATCGACGTATCTCGTCAATTGTTGCTTCCAAGTCATCACAGGCTTCTGCATGAACCGTGATTCCATCCGCACCAATTCCCGCAAACCGCTCCACATGCTTAATCGGATTTACAATCATTAAATGCACATCAAAAAACAGGTCCGTACACTCACGAAGCCCTCTTACTATTGTTGTACCAAATGACAAGTTTGGTACAAACACCCCGTCCATTACATCAATATGAATATAGTCTGCTCCGGCGCTTTGCGCGGTCTTCACTTCCTGACCTAAACAAGTAATGTCCGCCGCCAGAATTGATGGTGACAATTTGTATGTCATTTCTTATTCCTCCAATTCCCTCGTCGTTCGCATTCAGCAAGCTCGTTAAATATCTGCACGTAGTTCTCATAACGAGTTTCACCGATTTCACCTCGTTCCCTGGCCTCTTTTACCATGCAGCCAGGTTCATGAATGTGAGTACAACCCCAATATTTGCACTGCCCCTCATAGGGCAGAAATTCGGTAAAATACCTTCGCAGTTCCTCTTTCTCCACCTCCGGCGGCTTTAAGGAACTAAATCCCGGAGTATCAAACAAAAACGTCTGATTCCCCAGAGAATAAATTTCAGAATGTCTTGTGGTATGCCGGCCTCTGCCGATTTTTTCACTTACAGAACCGGTCACAGAAGCCGCCTGCGGGCATAAACGGTTTAAAAGGCTGGACTTTCCCACGCCGGACGGCCCGGCCAAAACCGTTGTTTTCCCTTCCAGACATTGTTTTACTTTATCAATTCCCATATTTTCGGTATTGCTGATTGTCAATACCTCATTTGCGCATTTTTCATAAATTGATAAAAAATGCTTTTCTTCCTCCTCAGACACCATATCCTGTTTACTGAAACAGATAATGGTCTCTACATTCTGCCATTCCATCATAAGCAAAAAACGGTCTAGCAGATTAAGATTCGGCATCGGATTTGCCATCGCAAAAACGATAAGTGCCTGATCAACGTTTGCCACCGCCGGACGAATCAACTCATTTTTTCTCGGTAAAATCTCCTCCAGATTTCCAAGATGCTTCTCTTCATCCAGCACACAAACCGTAACATTATCTCCAACTAAAGGTTTAATTCCCTCTTTTCGAAAACTTCCTTTTGCCTTACACTCATACAGTTTGTCATCTTCACACCAGACATAATAAAATCCGGCAATTCCTTTTACGATTTTCCCTCTCATTAATCCGCAACTTTCTTAAAGGTTACGTTGTAGGAATCCACACGCTTGGAATCCTTGTATACAATCAGTTCGCCCTGAGAGCCGCTAAAGCCGGTGACTTCATCGCCGGAAAGTGACAATGGAAAATCCATATGTGTCAAACTGCGGTTCAAAATAGTCTTTGTCTGACCATCCTGATTTAAAACAATTTTAATCGTTGCTGCCGGGTCAGTCTCGTAATCAAACGGACTATCAATGCGAATTGTCCCCGACATCTTATAGGTATAGGTTTTTTCCGGTCCAAGGCTGATTGTAACATTCACCGAGGTTCCCTTTTTCACCTTTTTACCACTTGCTTTACTCTGTACACAAATCTTATTCTTATCAAAATTGTCTGAGTAAATACTTGTTATTGTACCTAATTTTAAACCAACTTTTTGAAGTGCTGTCTTTGCCTGGCTCTTTGTCTTGCCTAACAAATCCGGAACACTTACTGTCTGTGCACCTTTACTTACATAATAGGTAATCGTAGAACCGGCTGCCACACTCTCTCCCTGTTTCGGACTCGTGTATACAACTTTTCCTTCTTCGGTCTTATCACTGTATACATCTGCACCGCGTTTTGGCACAAATCCGGCTGCTTTAATTGCTGACTCTGCTCCATCCGGTGTCATGCCCCAGACACTAGGTAACTGGGACTCACGCAGATAAACAGTAATGGTATCGCCCTCTGATACTTCCGAACCAATGGCAGGTGTTGTGCTAATGACCTGTCCCGGCTCAACTTCTGTCGACTCTGCTGTTTCAAATTTATAATCCAATCCTGCACTGTCTAACATGCTCTGTGCCTGTTCCTGTGTCAGACCTTTAATCTGTGGAACCTGTGTTTTAGTGCTCTCCGGTGTGCTGGCCGGCTCTTTACTTGCCTGTGTCGTTTGTGAAGTCGGCTCCGGTGTCGCTTTATTAGAGGACGAACTTCCTCCCCAGAAACCTACAAATCGACCTAACAGATAAATAATAATTACACCAATAATAATGGCAACGGTTATACTTCCGATAATCAATGCCTTCTCTAATTTGGGGTCAACTTCACCGTTTGATTCTTCGTCTGCCTCTTCTTCCGTCTTTTCATCTAATGCCTGTTTCGTAGAAGCTGCCTTTAACGAATTCACGTCATTACTCGGAATAAAGATGGTATCCGCATTTTCATACAAATTACGAATCACACCGTACTCACCGGTCGGATCCTGTAAAAACATCTTCAAATCCGCAATTAAATCCATCACCGTCGGATAGCGAAGTTCCGTTTTCTTCTGCATACATTTTGCAACAATATTACTAAGTCCGTGTGGAATTGTCGCATCAATGGCATCTAACGGAGTCGCATCTTCCTGAATATGTGCTAAGGCAATTGCCACTGCACTCTCACCGGTAAACGGAAGAGAACCGCTTAACATCTCATACATCGATACACCCAGTGAATAGATATCACTCTTCTCATCACTGAATCCTCCCCTAGCCTGTTCCGGAGAAATGTAATGTACCGAGCCCATGGCATTTGCTGTAATTGTATTCGAACTTGCTGCCTTGGCAATTCCAAAGTCACTTACCTTTGCCGTACCATCTTTCGAAATCAAAATATTCTGAGGTTTAATATCACGGTGAATAATATGATTGGCATGTGCAGCCTCCAAACCATTTGCAATCTGGAGTCCGATTCCAACTGCCTCTCTCACCGAGAGTTTGCCCTTCTGCTCAATGTATTTTTTCAAAGTAATGCCGTCTACAAATTCCATCACAATATAGTGCATATCCTGTTCCTGTCCGACATCATAGACTCCTACAATATTCGGATGGGATAAACACGCAATTGCCTGTGCCTCCTGACGAAATTTTGTAACAAATTTCGCATCCTCGCTATACTCATTTTTTAATATTTTAACCGCCACATAGCGATTTAACCGATGGTCTTTGGCACGATATACATCTGCCATACCGCCGGTTCCGATTTTTTCGATTATTTCATATCTTCCACTAATTACTGCACCAATATTAATCATTCTTTCACTCCTTTACAGTCGAACTAAAATCACGCTGATGTTATCTTTGCCACCGGCTTCGTTCGCCTGTTGAACCAATTTTTCCCCTGCCAGTTTCATATCTTCTTTATTTTCTTTTACAATCTTCTCTATCTGGCTGTCTTCAACCATATTTGTCAGTCCATCCGAGCACAGTAATAGTACATCCCCCGGCTCTACTTTCACCTCAAAACAATCCGGTCTGACGGTATCATCCGTCCCCAGTGCTCTTGTAATAATATTCTTATTTGGATGGGTCCGCATCTCTTCCTTTTGGATTTCACCTGACTGAACCATCTCCTCTACAAGCGAATGATCCACAGTAATCTGCTCCAAATGTTCATGCAGACGATAAAAACGTGAGTCCCCAATATTTGCAATATAGGCAACATCATCTTCTACCATGGCACCAACCACCGTAGTTCCCATGCCGGCAAGGTCGAAATCTTCTTTCGCACACTGATAAACCTTCTGATTTGCCGCTTCAATTGCTTGTTCAAAAGCACTAACCGGAGTCCTTGCTGTCGAACTCTGTATCTGCTTAACCATCTCTGCAATGCATAATCTGGAAGCTAAATCTCCTGCCTTATGTCCCCCCATACCATCTGCAACAAGAAACAGATTCGGAAATCTGCCAATGGGATTCTCTTCACAGAAAACACTATCCTGATTGCTGTTTCTAAGAAGTCCCATATCTGTCATAGAAAATGTATCCACTGTCTGACCTCCTCTAGTTTCTACCATTCTTCGTCAGAAATTTCTTTCGTAACTGACCACAGGCAGCATCAATATCGCTCCCCATCTCTCTTCTTATTGTAACAGTTTTTCTATATTTTTCAAGAATTGATTTGAACTTCTCAATATCCTCCTTCGTTGAGCGGTAACAATTTCTCTCTTTCACTTCATTTAACGGAATTAAATTAATGTGACAATTTAAACCGGAGAGTCTGCCTGCCAGTTCCTTTGCGTGCTCTTCCTTATCGTTCACACCGCGAATCATACTGTATTCAAACGTAATACGGCGCCCGGTTTTGTCAAAATAATATTTGCAAGCCTGTATGATTTCACCAATGGTATAACGATTGGCTATCGGCATCGTCTGACGCCTGATTTCATCATTTGGTGCATGCAGGCTGATTGCTAACGTAATCTGTAGTTTTTCATCCGCAAGCATTCTGATTTTATCCACCAAACCACACGTTGATACGGTAATATTACGCTGGCTGATTCCAATTCCTTTCTCACAGGAAACCAGTTTTATAAAACGTAGAAGTTCCTCATAATTATCAAGGGGCTCGCCCATTCCCATCACAATGATATTCGATACTCTCTCTTTTGTATCTTTCTGAATTTGATAAATCTGTGAGAGCATTTCCCCGGCAGTCAGATTCCTCGTGAGTCCGGTAAGTGTAGACGCACAGAATGTACATCCCATCCGGCATCCCACCTGCGATGAAATGCACACGCTGTTGCCATGACGATACTTCATCCACACGCTTTCGATTACATGGTCATCTTCCAGTGCAAATAAATACTTTGCCGTATCTTCTTTTTTTGACACCTGTTTTTCTACCTGTCTCACACCGGATATGCAGTAATTCTCTTTTAATTTTTCCCGAAAGGCAGCACTCAAATTCGTCATTTCATCGAAATCATCTGCCTGTTTTTCATGCACCCACTGAAACAATTGTTTTCCACGGAATGCTTTTTCTCCAAGAGAAATGGCAAGTGCTTCCATTTCCTCTAAATTCATGCTCCGAATATCCATCTGTTTCCTCTCTGTTATCTATCCGTTTTCCGCAGTCTCGCCACGAAAAATCCATCACTTTGCTGAAGTCCCGGTATCATCGTAAGCATCCCTTCTGCCGTCATGCGGTTACATAATATTGGTGGCAAAAAAGAATTTAATGACTCGAGTTTTAATCCTAAGTGTTCTACAAAATAGCGAACATTTTCTTCGTTTTCTGCCTGATTCACTGTGCATGTACTGTATATTAGGACACCTCCCGGTTTTACCATTTTCTCAGCGTTTTCTACAATCTTTCGCTGAATTGGAACAAGTTCTTTGGCATGTTGCAATGCATGGTATTTGATTTCCGGTTTGCGTCCGATAATTCCAATTCCGGAACATGGCACATCGCAGAGAACAACATCTGCCTGCGAAAAAAATGCTTCATCACTCTTTGTCGCATCCCACACTTTACAGGAGACATTTTGGAACTTTAGGCGTCCAAAATTTTCCTCAATTTTTTTAACCTTTGATACCGTTTTATCTCTGGCACTCAAAGATCCCTCACCCTTTAAGCATAAAAGCGCATGCATTGCTTTCCCGCCGGGTGCACTGCACACATCCACAACTTTATCCCCCGGCCGGATTCCGGCACACAAAACCGGAAGCATCGAGCTTTCATCCTGTACAAAAAACACCCCTTCTTCGTAACCCGGTATTTTTTTTATATCTTCCACACCGGAAATAATCACCGTATCATCCATATAATAAGCTTTTTTGACAGCGACACCGGCTTTCCTTAATTCCTCGCAAAACATTTTTTTCGTCCATTTAGACGTATCAATATGTAACGTAATGTCCTTTGTATTCTCCAAAAAAGCCATACCGATTTTTTTTGTTGTTTTTTTGCCGTACTGTTCACATAAATGGTCATATAAATCTCGTGGCAGAGATAAACTTTCCCACGGTTTCAAAGAAATTGAATCCCCGTTTCTCAGTATTGTCCTAAGCACACCATTTACAAAAGCAGTATGTTTTTGTCCCTCTTTCTTTTTCAAAAGTTCCACTGCCTCGTGACAGCTCACTGCCTCCGGCACTTTCTCCATATAGCGGATTTCATAGAGTGCCATGCGAAGAACCGTGCGAACCGGTGCTGTCATTTTTAAGACCTGAATCTTTGCAAATTGATTCAGAATTGCATCTAGTTCAACACTGCGCTCAATTGTTCCGTAAGAAAGACGTTTCAAAAATCGTTTGTCTCTCGTCAAAAAATCATTCTGTTCCACAATCCGGTGGAAAATAGAGTCGCTGTGCTCCCCCTTTTCCATCGTTTGATAAACAACTTCATATGCCTGTAATCTCATCAGTCACGATTGTTCCTTCCAAATAATAAAATCAGTCTTAACAACTGTAAAATTGCAGCAGCCGCAGAAGCCACATAGGTCAGTGCCGCCGCACGCAGAACCTTTTTTGCGCCATCGGTTTCCATTGTTCCAAGAATTCCCGTATCCTGTAAAATCACAAGTGCACGTCTCGATGCATTAAACTCAACCGGAAGGGTCACAACCTGAAACAATACTGCTGCACTAAAAAAAACAATTCCTGCCGTAATTAACACCGGCATACTAAACAAAATACCGGCAAGAATGAAAAACCACGAAACTCCGGAACCAAAATTTGCAACCGGAACTAATACGGTACGAATGGATAATGGTACATACGAATTGGCATGCTGTATCACATGTCCGCACTCATGTGCCGCCACCGCAATTGCCGCTACTGAATTGCTGCCATACACAGAATCCGAAAGCCCGATCTGCTTCGTTCTCGGATTATAATGGTCCGTCAGATTTCCACTAATATGGCATACCGTCACATCGTTAATTCCCGCATAGGATAAAATGCGCTGTGCTACCTGAGCCCCTGTAAGACCGGACGCACTTCTTACCACACTGTACCTTGCAAAATTTCTCCGAACCATCGCAGAAGCAAGCAATGATAAAACAACGCCAATTAAAATCAATACATATGTTGGGTCCCAGAACATATAAAAGGGACTTCCATATCCATATCCGTAACCTAGCATAAACAATCACCCTTTTCTATTTTTACACCGCGTAAGAAACTTCCGGCATCCATTCGTTTCTTTCCTTCTAACTGCACTTCTAAAAGTTCCAGACAGCCGTCACCGGTCTGAACGATAAAACTATTTTTTAACACATCAACAACCATGCCCGGCTTATGTCCCGTATTCCATGGAAGCACATTCGCACGCCAAAGTTTTAATGTTTTCCCTCGGAATTCGGCATACGCACTCGGCCATGAATTCATTCCGCGAATATATCGTTCCACTTTCGCAGCATCCCAATTCATGTCAATTTTACCCATATCTTTTTTAAGCATTTTCGCATAGCAGCTTAAACTATCATCCTGTTTTTGCGGTACAATCTCACCTTTTTCCACTTTCTCCAAAGTTTCTAATAAAAGATATTTTCCCATTCTCGAAAGTCTGTCATGAATCGTTTCCGCTGTATCCTCTTTTTCAATCACTGTTTCTGCCTTTAACAGTATATCACCGGTATCAAGTCCTTCTGCCATCTGCATCGTCGTTACACCGGTCTTTTCATCCCCTTCAAGGATTGCCCACTGCATCGGTGCCGCACCGCGCCAGCGCGGAAGTAATGACGCATGAACATTAATACAGCCATACTTTGGATAATCTAAAATCTCTTTGGATAAAATCTGTCCAAAAGCAACAACTACAATCACATCACATAGAATCTTTCGAAGCTGCTCCACAAATTCCGCATCTTTTACACGCGCCGGTGTATAGACCGGAATGTCATTTTCAACTGCCACTTCTTTCACCGGAGTAAAAACCAGTTTTCCGCTGCGTCCTCTCGCCTTATCCGGCTGTGTCACAACTGCTGTAACCGTATGCTCTTTTGAGGCAATCAGACCTTCTAATGCAGGAACGGAAAAATCCGGTGTACCCATAAAAATTACATTCATGTGCTGTCTCCTATTCTCCAAATTCTTTTTCAAATTCCTCAATGGTATACAATCTCCCTTCCACTTTATTTACATACAAACCGCCATCTAAATGTTCGATTTCATGTACCAAAGCGCGGGCAAGCAATTCTTCTCCCTCAATCTCAAAAGGCTCCATCTCTTCATTGTATGCCTTTACGACAACATGATTCGGTCTTGTTACTATACCAACTTTGTCCGGTACGCTTAAACAGCCTTCACTGCCTCTCTGCTCACCATCGGCCGAAATAATTTCCGGATTAATCAAAACAATCGGATTACTTCTGTCTTCCGTAATATCAATTACGGCAATCCGTTTCAAAATACCGACCTGAGGTGCTGCTAAACCAACACCATCTGCGTCATACATCGTATCAAACATATCCGCAATTAACTCTTTATTTTTTTCTGTCATCTCTTTTACTACTTTACATTTTTTGGTGAGAATATCATCACCAATCATACGAATGTTACGAATTGCCATTTTTTCCTACCTGCCTTTTCTTTTCTTAGATTTAGTAACCATTTACCGGGTCTCTGTCATACTGCACACTGCATGTTTTTTGATTTACGACACGGCGGTTTGCTTCTTCTGCAATTTCTCTGACACAAGCCATTGCTTCTTCGTCCATGCTCTTTACATATAGAACATACCGGTACCTGTCTTTGGCACGGCTTAACCCGGCTTTTGACGGACCAATAAGCGTAACTGCATCACCGCACACAGAATGTATGTTTTCTGCCAGTTTTTCGCTCAATGTTTTCGCTTCGTTCTCTTCTTCCGATAGAATGAGAATCGCCGCCATCTGCGAATATGGCGGATACTTCATAAGCCGCCTGAATGCCAGTTCATTTTCGTAAAAATATTCGGCATCCTGCCCGGCAACCGCCTGAATTGAGTATTCCTCCGGATTATAAGTCTGAATCACAACTTCCCCGGCTTTTTCTGCCCTCCCGGCGCGGCCGCTTGCCTGCATAAGCAGTTCAAATGTGCGCTCACTGCTTCGGTAATCCCCCGCATATAAACTCATGTCAGCCGCTAATGCTGCCACGAGCGTAACATTAGGGAAATCATGTCCCTTTACAATCATCTGGGTGCCAATTAAAATATCTGCCTCGCCATTACGAAAGGGTGTCAGGACACTTTCATGTCCGTGTTTTCCCGTTGTTGTATCTCCATCCATCCGAAGAACCCTTGCCGTGGGAAACCGCTTATGAAGCATCTCCTCGACTTTCTGCGTACCAAGCCCAAATGCTGCAATATATGGCGAACCGCACGATGGGCATGTCTTTGGCATAGCGATTGTATGTCCACAATAATGACAGACCAATGTATCTACATCACCGACATGATTTTTGTGTGCCGTCATAGAAACTTCACAATGACTACATTTTAACACAAAACCACAACTGCGACAAGAAACAAAGCCTGCATATCCACGCCGGTTTAAAAATAGTATGGTCTGCTCCCCTCGTTTTAACCGTTCCTCGATTTTCTCCTGAAGCACACGGCTGAAAATTGAGCGGTTTCCTTCTTCTAATTCTTTCCTTAAATCCGCCACATAAACCTTTGGCATACTGACATGGTTTACTCGGTGCGGTAACGTAAGAAGTGTATACTCTCCCGTTTTCGCCTTCTCATAGCTCTCAACTGACGGTGTCGCGGAGCCTAATACAACACTTGCCCCACTCTGCCTTGCTCTCTCAATCGCCACATCTCTTGCATGATATTTGGGCGGCTTTTCACTTTTATAACTCATCTCATGTTCTTCATCAATGAGAATAAGTCCCAGATTTGAAAATGGAATAAACAAAGCGGAGCGTGGTCCGACAACGATATCCACTTCTCCTTGTTTTGCCCTCTCATACTGGTCGTATTTTTCTCCTTCTGACATTCTGGAATTTAATACCGTCACCCGGTCTCCAAACCGCTTTTGAAAACGAACTACCGTCTGGTAAGTAAGTGCAATTTCAGGAATCAGCATAATAACTTGTTTGTTCTCCTGTAAAACTGCCTGTATCATTTCCATATAGACTTCCGTTTTTCCACTGCCGGTAACACCATATAGCAGATACGTCGTCCGCCTTCCCTGCCGGTAGTCTCCGGTAAATGCATCCACTGCCGTCTGCTGTTCTTCATTCAACATCTTTTTTTCGGAAGATGCCTTTCCATCAAAGACCGGATTCCTATATTTCTTTTGGTTTGTAACAGTAATCCATCCCGCCTTCGCCATGCTGTCAATCACGGGTTTCGTAATCTTATATTTTTTTGCCGCCAGCTTGCTTGTCATCTGTCCACCTTCTGCAAACATTCCCTGCAGGAGGCGCGCTTTTGCTTTATAATGCTTTAACAGACAGCGGTTTAATTCCTTCTTCATTTCATCTTCGGGCAAAGCAAAATTAAGCCAGTGTTCTTCCACTGACTTAATCTGCCTCCGAATCGGAAGCACCGTTTTTAATGCTTCATTCATTGTTGTTCCATATCTTTGTCGAATCCATGCTGCCAACTGAATCAACTTAGATTCTACCGGAAGTTCCTTTTTCTCAATCTCAGAAATTTCCTTCATCCGTTCAACCGGCCATGCCGCCTGAGCCGTTATATTCATTACATAACCGCGAATCAGACGATTTCCCCTTCCAAATGGGATTTTGACACAGCACCCGGCAAACACTTCACCTTCCCATTGTTTTGGAATTATATACTGAAATGTCCGGTCGAGTGCTTCCACCGACAAATCTACGATAATATCTGCAAACAACCTGTCACTCCTTTATCAGTCGTTTCACAACTTCATCCATTTTCATTCCACGGGAACCTTTTACCAGTACCCAGTCCTCTTTTTGAAGTTTTGTTTCCAATTCTTTCATTACTTCATCTTTAGACTCTGCAGAAAAAACCGGGATATCGCTATGTGCCTTTACATAATCACTGATGTGAGCCGCTTCTTTTCCAACCGTAAAGAGGTAGTCAAGCCTGCGTCCCTTATTTTGTTCCTCTATGATAAACTGTCCGATTCCCTCGTGAAGTTTTCCGGAATCTTTTCCCAGTTCCAGTACATCCGCAAGAACGGCAATTCGTCTGCCATTTCCCGGATAATCAAACAGCGCATGAAGATTACTCGTAATCGAATCCGGGCTTGCATTGTAAGTATCATCAACAACGTGAATCCCATTTATATCATGCACAACACCACGCATCGCAATCGGCTTGTAATTTTTCAAAGCCTTAATGGCATCCTTTACCGGCACGCCATACTTGCGGCCAATTGCTATCGCAATCACGGCATTATTTACATTATGGGTTCCCATCACAGACAGCAAAACTTTTTCTTTTCCCTCGCTGTCATGATACACAAAACTCTGTCCGTCCTCATTTGCACTCATTTCATCCGCAAAATACTCACAGCCGGACTCTGTTCCATAGTAAGAAACCTTATAGTTCCCTTTGCAGCGGGTGGACGGAACCTGTGTCTCAACTAATTGTCTCACATCTCCGTTGCCGCTGGCAAACAGCGTACCGCCATCCGGAAGATAACTAACAATCTTTCCTTTTTCTTTGCAGATGTTTTCTCTTGAGCCCAAATTCCCAATATGAGAAACACCAATATTTGTCAAAACCGCGCATTCCGGTTTTACCATCTCGACTAACCGATCCATTTCACCCGGCATACTGATTCCCATTTCAATCACGGCAAGTTCTGTATCTTCATCCAGTTCAAACATCATCAGAGCCACACCAATCTGGCTGTTTAAATTCTTGTAAGTTTTAACCGTGCGGTACTTCGTTTCCAGTACGGCAGCAATCATTTCCTTTGTCGTTGTCTTTCCAACGCTTCCGGTAATACCAATGATTCTTACCGGAAGTTTACTGCGGTACCAGGCAGCAAATTTCTGCATTGCCAAAAGTGTATCAGAAACGTATATTCCGGCACCCTTCTTTTCCTTTTCTCTGTCATCCGAAAAAAATACACAAGAAGCCCCTGCCTCCAACACATCCGGAATAAAACGGTGTGCATCCACACGCTCTCCTATAATTGGCACAAATAAGGTTCCAGTCTTTACTTCTCTTGAATCGGTTGAAACATTTGTCACGGTAGCATTTTCATCGCCCCAAACAAGTTTACCACCGACTGCTTTCACAATATCCTTTATCTGAACCTGTCTCATCTTGTCACCCCTATCAGTTTGCCGCAATGACATCTGCCATCTCGTAACGGCCCACTGTCTTTCCTTTTAAGAATTTTGCCGCTGCCACAGCGCCTTTTCCAAATACAGCTTTACTGTAGGCAGTATGGGAAAATGTAATCACTTCATCTTTACCGGCAAAAATCACATCGTGTTCGCCGACAATCGTACCACCACGCACTGCGGAAATGCCAAGTTCTTTTTTATCACGTTTCTGTCTTCTCTGCGAGCGGTCATAAACATACTCGTATGGATTTCCCATTGCCTCATTAATGGAATCCGCTAATGCAAGTGCCGTACCGGATGGAGCATCCAGTTTCTGGTTGTGATGTTTTTCTACGATTTCCACATCAAATCCTTCTGTAGCAAATACTTTTGCCGCATCCTGCACCAGCTTCAAAAGTGTGTTGATACCAAGTGACATATTTGCAGACTTCAAAACGGCTGTCTGTGTTGCTGCTTCTTCAATTTTAGCAAGCTGCTCATCGTCATATCCGGTTGTGCAAAGTACTACCGGCACTTTTTTCTCTTTGCTGAATGTAAGAATATCATCCAAAATTTTTGGTGTCGAGAAATCAATCAAAGCATCTGCCTCTACATCACAGTCTGCTAATTTCTGAAAAACAGGATAACAATGTTCTTTCGTATCCACCATATCAATTCCTGCTACAATTTCTGCCTCAGCATCTTCATTTACAATTCCAGTAATCATGCGCCCCATTGCACCATTACATCCGCACATAATAATTCGAGTCATCGTCTTCCTCCTAATTCTTTTTCAATCGTAACTAATTATTTGATAACGCCGGCTTTTCTCATTTCCTCTTCCAGTCTCTTTGCATTTGCATCTTCCATTTCTGTAAGAGGCAGACGCAAACTGCCCACTTCCATTCCCATCAGATTCAATGCCTTCTTTACAGGAATCGGATTTACTTCGCAGAACAAAGCCTTTACCAAATCAAAATATTTCAACTGCATCTCACAGCTCTTTGCCACATCGCCCTCAAGATAGCTTGCCACCATGTCATGGGTCTCTTTTGGCAGAATATTTGACAATACGGAAATTACGCCTTTACCGCCAAGGGAAAGAACCGGTACAATCTGGTCATCATTTCCGGAATATACATCAACGGTTCCCTTAGCTAAACTCATTAATTCCGCAACTTCTGAAATATCACCTGTCGCATCCTTTACGCCGACAATGTTTGGCACTTCATGACACAAATCCACAACTGTCTGTGGTGCTAATCTGGTACCCGTACGGCTTGGTACATTATATAAAATAATTGGAACATTAACTTCTTTTGCAATGGCTTTGTAATGTGCCTTCAAACCATTCTGTGTTGCCTTGTTATAATATGGAGTAACTAAGAGAAGTCCATCCACTCCACTTTTCTCTGCTTCTTTTGACAACTCAATTGCCGACTGTGTGCAGTTCGAACCGGTTCCTGCGATAACCGGAATCCGTTTATTAATTACTTCACAGGCAAAACGAATACACTCCAAATGTTCTTCATCTGACAGTGTAGATGCCTCGCCGGTTGTTCCGCAAATAATGATGGCATCTGTTTTATTTGCCACATGAAACTCCAACAGTTCTCTCAATTTTTCATAATTCACACTTCCGTCTTCATTCATTGGTGTAATCAATGCAACACCTGCTCCAGTAAAAATAGCCATTTTCTTCATCCTTTCTGAATTACGTTTTGTGCTTATGAATGGATTGCAAAAAAAGGAGCTGACACACGTGCCAACTCCTCATTGTTTTCGATAACGAGTAGCACTCCATCATAGCGATGACAGTCATATGATTATTTACCATATGCCCAGAAGAATCATGTGCAGGCAATCCTCTCCTTCGGCAGACGTTCCTTTCACAAATCATCATCCATCCTGTCATGTCCGATTTGCTACTGATAAAGTCCGCGCCTCTACCTTTCTATATAAAAGAATATCACTCTTCCCTTTAGTGGTCAAGCATTAGTTCACTCTTTTTTATCTTCTTCATCAATCACACAGGCCGCAGTAATCTCATTACTCTCTTCCACACACTCCAATTTGCTGACGGAAATTTCATAAGCAACGCGTGTTTCATATTCCTCGTCGCCAACCTGCTTCTGGTATTCACGGCTCTGAATCCGTCCCCACAGCTGAACGTGTTCTCCTACACCAAATCCATCGGCGTAACGGGCATTTCTTCCCCAGCAGATACAAGGAATGTAATCAGATTTTCCATACGGACGATTGACAGCCATCAAAAGGTCCGCAATTTCTCTTCCAAGCGGTGTCTTTCGATAAACCGGTGGTTTGCACAAGTAACCATCCAAAAAGATATAATTCGGTTTCTCTACTTCCATCTCTTCTTCGTCCATATGTAAATCTCTTACAAACACGGATAAAACAAGCCGGTTATGATTTTCTTCATGACGGTTATAAGAGCGAAACTGTCCACTCGCCTCCATATACATACCTCGGTAATCCTTCGTTATGTCAATAAGCCGCTCCGATACCATGAGCGGAATCTTGTCATACACTTGGCTCAATCGTTTTACCGAAAGATACACCATATAGAATCCTTCACCATACACTTCATGGCTAAAAGCAAACTCACTTACCACTTCACCATAAATATTCACCTGATTGTTTCCCAAAATCTTATCTGCCATTTCTCATGACCCCCTTTGTTTTTTGTCTGCTTGAATCAAGCATTTTTCTATACATAACTATATATATGCCGTATAATTCATTTTTAGAACTTATATTTAATATTTTTTATTTTATTTTTACCGTTTTGTTATCATATCATGAATTCTAATATTTTGCAATAAAAATCATGAAATGGTTTTTAGGCAATAGATGATGTTGCTTTTTTAGGTTTTTCTTACTTTTAGTATAAAGGCTTTGCGTCTCGTGGGCACTTCCGTTCATTGAGTACGTAACAGTAGGGGCACTGAAACTACCAGTGCCACCTACTGACGCACTCAAAACCCACTCCCCACAAAGACTTTATACTAAAATTATGAAAACTTAAAAGAGCAGCGTCAATTTCTAAACACAGTTTTGGGTTGCGATAAATATTTTTTTTGGGGGTCTTTTACGCTTCCGGTAATTTGCCAGAAAGAAGCACACAAAAAAGAAACCCAATTCACAAAATGAACCGGGTTTCTCCTTAATTATCTGTTTATGTCTTAAAATTAGTTGTTGATCAACTTATCTTCGCCATTCCAGCTATACAATTTACGGATTTCTTCACCAACTACTTCTGATGGATGCTCAGCAGCTATTTTTCTCATAGCCTTGAAGTGAACCTGTCCGCCAGCTTCTGACATGTCAAGTAAGAAGTCTTTTGCGAAAGTACCATCCTGAATGTCGGAAAGAATCTTCTTCATAGCTTTCTTTGTATCCTCTGTAATGATTTTTGGTCCTGTTACATAATCACCATACTCTGCTGTGTTAGAAATGGAATATCTCATGCCTGCAAAACCACTCTGGTAAATCAAATCAACGATAAGTTTCATCTCATGGATACACTCAAAGTATGCATTTCTTGGGTCATAACCAGCTTCTACCAAAGTTTCAAAACCAGCCTGCATCAATGCACAAACACCACCGCAAAGAACAGCCTGCTCACCAAAGAGGTCAGTCTCTGTCTCTGTACGGAAAGTTGTCTCCAAAACGCCGGCTCTTGCACCACCAATTGCAAGGGAGTAAGCAAGTGCAAGCTCCAGAGCTTTTCCTGTTGCATCCTGATGTACTGCTACCAAACAAGGAACACCTTTTCCTGCCTGATACTCGCTGCGTACCGTATGTCCCGGTCCTTTTGGTGCAATCATCGTTACATCAACGTCAGCCGGTGGAATAATCTGGTTAAAGTGAATATTGAAACCATGAGCAAACATAAGCATATTGCCTGCTTCCAAGTTTGGCTCAATGGACTCTTTGTACATTTTTGCCTGCAGCTCATCATTGATAAGAATCATGATGATATCAGCTTTTTTAGCAGCTTCGGCTGCCGTATATACTTCAAATCCCTGCTCTTCTGCTCTCTTCCATGATTTTGATCCTTCATAAAGACCAATAATTACGTGGCATCCGGACTCCTTTGCGTTCAATGCATGTGCGTGTCCCTGACTACCATAACCGATTACGGCAATTGTTTTACCGTCCAGTGCTGCCAAGTTACAGTCATCCTGGTAATAAATCTTTGCTTCTGACATATTTACAGCCTCCTAAATTAATTGTATTTAAAGCCTATCCGGGATAAAATCCCGTGGATGGTTTTCTAAGTAGTAAATTACTTACTCTCTTTGGCTCCATCATAAAAACCACGAGCCAAACCGGAAATACCGGTACGTACCAGTTCTTTTATCTCATAGCCCTCAATCAGTTTGATAAAAGCGTCCAGTTTTGCCTGATTACCCGTCAACTCAATCATCATTGAATTATCTGCAACATCTACAATTTTCGCACGAAAAATATCAACAATCGCATTAATGGCCGGTCTTGCGTCTTTATCTGCTTCAACCTTAACCAATATCAATTCACGGCATACCGATGCTTCACCGGTAAGCTGTTTGACGGATTTTACATCTTCTAACTTATTAACCTGTTTTTCAATCTGCTCCAGCACAATATCATCCCCCGTAACGGATACCGTCATACGGGAAAATGCCGGATTCTCTGTCTCACCAACAGTCAGACTGTCAATATTATAACCACGGCGGCTGAATAAACCGGCAACACGGCTCAGCACACCGGAGGTATTATTTACCAATATAGATAAAACTACTTTACTCATGGGATACGCCCCCTCTTTATCGAATATCCTAGCGTATTAATCTGAAATAACGCTCATTTAATTGTAGCAATATAGGTCTTTATTGTCAACTCTTAAAGAGAAACTTTTTAAGTGCGGATTTGTTGCTTGGCAAATCCGGCACAAGACACGACTGACCGCGAATTGTCTGGCTTGTATAGCCGCCTTCAATCGGCAGACTGAACTGATGGATTTTTGTCGTACCCATCCGTACAACAGCAAGCAGATATGAATAAATATCCCGCTCATCTACGTCTGTTTTTACGTTTGGCATAATCACTTCTGCCAGTTCAATCATCTCTTCCGGAGACAACTGTTTTACCTTCTTAAGAATTGCCTGCATCGTCAGACGCTGACGTTCTGTTCTTCCGTAATCATCTCCTTTTCCGCTTGCCGTATAAACGCCCGGATAATGACCATCCGGCTGTCTCTTACCATGACGGATTCGGCAGTAGCCAAGTGCCTGCTGCCCGTTAAAGATTTGTTTTCCCTTTTTCACACTGCGGTACTTTCTTCGTTTGATATAATTGGTCTGGCGAAGATTCACTGCCTCTGAGTCAGTCAGATTTACCTCGATACCGCCAAGTTCATCAATAACATTAACAAAGGCGTCAAAATTCACTTCCACATAACCATCTAATTTGATACCAAAATTTTTCGCCAATGTTTTATAAAGCAATTTGATACCGCCAAAGGAATAAGCAGCATTTAATTTATAACCGCCATATCCCGGTATATCCACATACATATCACGCATCAAAGAAGTCAATTTCAGCTTGTTATGTTTAATATCCAAGGTTGCAATCATCATCGAATCCGAACGTCTCTCAACATCCTTATCCTGTTCATCCAGATTCTTATCTGCACCAACCAATAAAATATTCACAATTTCTGTATCACTGTCTAACGCATATTTGCTCAAATCCATCCCGGATACTTTATTCGATTTGTCGTAATTCATCAAACCCAACATTTTATCTCCGGTATGCTTAACATAAGCCAAACCACTACCTGCGGTCATCGACAGCAAAATTCCAATCACAAGAAATATTCTTGCCACAATCTTCCCTTTTCCCGCTTTTGTTTTACCCATATCAGGCCTCTCTTTCTATTCTCTCGTATTTACAATAAGAAAAACAATCCTACATTTCGAGTCAGACCGCTTTTCAAAAAACCATACCGCAATGCCAGATAGCGTCGTCCAAAAAAGGAGGCATCCGCCATTGCGGCAAACTTCGTTGCCGTTTTTCTCTGTTCTTTGGTCATCTGTGAATCAAAGACCCGCAAAAAAGCTTTCCCCTGCCGATACGTGTCAAAAATCACCTGCCGCTGCTCTTTCATTTTGGAAATTCTTTTTTTCAAGTAACCGGAATACGATGTTCCTCCGATTTGATTTCCTTCGTGCTGGCGATACATAAGTGTCACCTCCGGCAAATATCCAATGGCACCAAAGTGACTGCATATCAAAGCAAGCCACCAGTCATGCACCCGTATTTCTTCCGGCAGTTCTCTCAAATACGGAAGAATTGCCCGGTTCATCATAATGGTGCAGCCAATACACTTATTTTCCATAAAAAGATGCGCGGTGTCAACCTTTTTTGCATTCAAATGACTCATTTCGTGAAAACGTCCCAGTTTTTTTCCGGTACTGCTGTCAAAATTCATGGCATCGGTAAAAACAAGCACCGGCTTTTCCGGATTTTCTCTCTCCATCAGTTTCATTTTTTCCAAGGTAAGCTCTACCTTATCCCGATTCCAGATATCATCCTGGTCACACAGCATAATATACGGGCTGTCACAGCGAACAATGCCAGACATAAAATTTCTTATATACCCTTGATTTGTCTTATTTTCAAAGAGACGGACACGACTGTCCTTTTTTTCATATTCCTTTACAATCGAAACCGTGTCATCCGTAGAGCCGTCATCACATACATCCACTAAAAGATACGGATGACTCTGTGAAAGCAAAGAATCCAACTGCTCTTTTATATATTTTTCTCCATTATATGTTGCCATCACAATCTCAACTTGTTCTTTCACTCCTTGTCCCTCCAGTACGATGGATTCATCGAAAATTTCTTTACCAGCCAGAGAGGAAGTTTATCATACTTCTTACCAAACCGGTATCCCAAAAACTTAAAGCCGCTTTGGAAAATCAAATCCGGCACAAGATACCATTTTCCATGACGGAACAAATATTTCATCGTGTTTTTCACTAACCGCATTCCCTCGGATTCCGATTTCACCGCATCAAAAATTTCATGATACTGGCGCTGGGAAACTGCCAAATCAAAATTTCTCGTAAACTGCTGCCTGTAAGTGTATTTATGAGCATGGATAACCATCGCCTCTGCCACATAAGCAATTTTATATCCTGCCTGTATCACTTTCGATGCCATAATCATATCTTCATTGAAAATGGTATGAAGCACAAAGCCGCCCATTTTTTCATATACATCTTTACGGTACATTGCGCAGACATTTGAGCAGAAATACGTTTTAATGCCCATTGTTTCCAAATCCTTTTTTGATTTCACATAACTCTTTGCCGGATAATTAAACTCTCTTGTATAATGTTCAATCACACCAACCGTATCATCCGGCAACTGTCTTCCATAGGCTGTTGCGGCTTCTTCCTCTTCCATTGCCCGTACCAGATTTTCAATGAGATAAGCATCAACCGGAACTGCATCCTGCGTCATAAAGAGCATATAATCTGCCTTTGACAAGGCCGCCCCTTTATTTCTGGTGCCGCCATGGTCAAAATCCTTTTTCTCAATCGGAACAATCTCCACATTTTCCGCCTTTTGTAACATCTGTAAAACTTCTTCATCTTCGTTTTTCTCAACTAACGTCTGCATAAAAAACACACGCGAAGGCTTTACAGTCTGTTTGTTCAGCCAGTCAATTAATTTTGTCAGTTTTTCTCTCTCCGGACGGTATACCGGAATAATTACATCAACCACCATCAAAATCCTCTCTTCTTACTTCTCAAGCAGACGATTTACTACTTTAACCGCCTCTCTGGCATCTGCCGAATAGCCATCTGCTCCAATTTCTTCAGCAAAACTTTCTGTCACTACTGCGCCTCCAATAATAATCTTGGCTTTTACGCCCTGCTTTTTTGCCTCATCCACAACTTCTTTCATCTCCATCATCGTCGTTGTCATAAGGGCAGACAGACCAATAATCGAAGCATTCTCAGCTTTCGCAGTATCCAAAATTGTCTGTGTTTCCACATCTTTTCCTAAATCAATGACATGATACCCATAGTTTTTCAGCATCAGTGCCACCAGATTTTTCCCAATATCGTGAATATCGCCCTTTACGGTTGCCACCACGATAGTTGCCAGTTTTTCATTCCCTCTTGCCGCCTCCAAAAGCGGCTCTAAACGGTTAATCGCCTTTTCCATCGTTTCGGCACTGGCAATAAGCTGAGGGAGAAAATATTTCTTCTGCTCAAATAATTCGCCGACATAATTAATTGCCGCAATCAAATACTTATCAATAATCTCAGACGGCTCCGTTCCTTTTTTCAGTTCTTCCTCCACAAGTTCAAGCACGTGTCCACTCTTTCCTTTGACAACCGCCAAATACAACGGGTGGCCGTCTTCCTCTGCTACTTCATTCTTTGGCTGGCTCTGCGTAATCACAGCTCCCGCCACACCATTAATATAATGTAAATCCGCCTCTTCTTTATTCAAAAGCAAATCCGAAGCAAGTGCGGCATTGACAAGCAGCGTCTGAGATGGATTCGCAATTGCCATCGTAAGTCCCTGTCCAATCGCAAGTGTTAAAAATGCTGTATTAACAAAAACTCGTTCCGGCAGTCCAAAGGATATATTGGAAAGACCGCAAATTGTTGCCACACCCAATTCATTTTTACAGTAGCGTATCGTCTCCAACACTTCCAGTGCGGCATTTTTATTTGCCCCTATCGTAGCCACCAGACCATCCACAACAATGTCTTCTTCTGCCATTCCATGGCGTTTTGCCTCGTCTAATATTGTATGGATAATCGTTTTTTTCTCATCCAAATCTTTTGGAAGTCCGGCATCTGACAAAGGGAGCAGAATAAACATTGCACCGTATTTTTTTGCAATCGGTATTAATTTTTCAAACTTTTCCGGTTCCAGAGAAATCGAGTTAATCAAAGCTCGTCCCGGATAAATACGAAGGGCACTTTCCACAACGTCAACATAACTCGAATCAATGCTAAGTGGCAAATCCACTGTCATCGTCAACTCATTAACCGCACGTAACATCATCTCTTTTTCGTCAATTCCGTTCATTCCCATATTGACATCCAGAATTGATGCACCTAATTTTTCCTGTTCTTCTGCCATATCCATAACAAGACTCAAATCACCCGCACGCAGTTTTTCCTGCAGTTCTTTTTTCCCGGTAGGATTGATTCTCTCGCCGACAATTCGAAATCTTCCATCTAATGAAATCGGTGTAATGTTGCGCTCTGTTGTCAAGGCACGGATACTTTTTTTCTCCGGAATTTCTCTTGCTTTTTTCTCTTTTAACCGGCTGACAAGTTTCTGAATATGCTGCGGCGTTGTTCCACAGCATCCGCCAAGCACAGTTGCCCCAACATCCACAAGCGGCATCATTGCCTCTGAAAAACTCTCAGCATCCATATCGTAACACGTCACACCATCCTGCAAAAACGGCAGACCGGCATTCGGTTTTACAACAAGTGGAACACAAGCATACTCCGCCATTGCTTTTACCGCATCTACCATCTTGTCAGGTCCTGTCGAACAGTTAATTCCGATGGCATCCGCCCCCATCGACTGCAAAACAACCAATGCTGTCTCAGGGCTCGTTCCATACAACGTCCGTCCATCCTCTTGGTACGTAAGCGTCACAAGCGCCGGTATGTCACAAGTTTCTTTTACCGCCAGCAAGGCAGCGCGGCACTCCTGCAAGCTCATCATTGTCTCAATCGCAAATAAATCGACGCCCTCTTTCGCCAACAAACGAACCTGCTGTTTATAAACATCTACCAGTTCTTCAAACGGCATACTTCCAATCGGTTCCAACTGCTGCCCGGTCATGGAAATATCCCCGGCAACATAAATTTTGCGGTCTGTTTTACTTCTGCGAATTGCTTCTTTTGTGAGACCCACCAATGTTTTCGTAAGTTCTTCCTGCTTAGACGCAAGTCCATATTCATCTAATTTAATTCGATTACAGGTAAATGTCGGTGTATAAAGGACATCCGAACCTGCCTCAATATATCGGCACTGTAAGTCAATAAACACTTCCGGATGTTTTGCAATCCACTGCTCCGGACAGTCACCACTTTCCATACCGGCCTGCTGTAAATTTGAACCGGTTGCGCCGTCTAATACCACAAATCCTTGTCGTAAAAATTCTCTAAAATCCACTCTTTTGTTGCCTCACTTTCAAAAAATCCCCCATTTCACAATAGAATATCATGAAAAGAGGGATTTTGCAATCTTCGCTTATAAGCTACGGTAAAAACTTTCTTTCATATCACACCGGCAGGAAAAACCTAAATCATTTAATGCCTTCGTAAACGCAGATAACATATCTGCCACCTTCTCAACTCTTGCATTATTTCCCATATGCCCAAGACGGATTACTTTACCGGCAAGAACATCAAAGCAGCCGGATATCAGAATACCGTATTTATCTTTCATAGTGTTGATAATATCTATATCACGCAGTCCCTGTGGCACATTAATAACAGTCACAGTAGCGGAATCTCCGTAATCCAGATAAAGAGATAAACCTGCTTCTTTCACTGCTTTTCTTACTGCCCCGGCAATCTTATGATGGCGGGCTACACGCTCGGTATCTTCCTTCACCAGTCTTACCGCCTCACAGAGACCATAAATGTCACTGATTGGCATCGTATATGGAAACCACTTATCTTTGTAATAGTTCTTAAATGCAAGAATATTACAGTAGAAAGAAGCCACTTTGGTTTTCCGGCTTTCCATTGCTTTCATGGCATCCTCACTCACTGTAACAAACGCAAGTCCGGGAGGCGCCGACAAAGCTTTCTGTGAACCGCCGCAAATCACATCAATCTGCCATTCATTGACTTTCACATCTTCGCCAAACATAGAGGCAACCGCATCGACTACCGTAAGAATCCCATACTGCTTTAACAGCGGGCAAATCTTACTGATATCATTGAGCACACCACTTGGTGTATCACAGTGAACAACTGTTGCGTACTTAAAATCGTGATTTTCTTTTAAGTATTCTGCTAAATCTTCTATTACAATCGGATAGTGATAATCAACGGTATATAAGGTTGGCTCTCCGCCGTAAAGACTTACAAAATCAGCAAAGCCTCTTCCAAAAATACCATTATCAATAACCAACACCTTATCCCCCGGCTCTGTCAAGGTTGCACAGGCAGCCTCCAAGGCAAGAATCCCCTCGCCGCCCAATACATAAGTCTCGTTGTCAGTGCCAAGAAGATTTGACAAATCTTTGCATACCTGATGGTATTCTTCACAAAATGTCTCATCTACATCCGGGTTTGCAAACGCCCTGCTTCTTGCTTCCATTACAGAAGCTGCCGGCATCGTAGGTCCCGGTGTCATCATCTGATACATTCTTATCATCCTTTCTGTCCGTTCTTTTTCGCCAATTAAGCTTCCATAGAACGTTTTACCTTTGTCATACCGACACGTGATACTAAAATAATCGGAATGGCAATAATTGCTCCTGTTACAATCTGCATAATGTTGCCCGGAATGGAAGCCAGCGGCACAACAAAACTTGATGTAAGCAATACCTCAAATAAATAATAACCAACTAATTTAATTGCAAGAACAACAACCGTTGCCGCAATCAGATTAACAATTGTTGGTTTTTTCCTTACAATCAAACCAAATACAAAGCCCATCAGACCAACTACAATCAAAGTTGCCGGAGCATATACAATCCATGGAGAAAGTACATCCGATAATGCCATGCCAACGCCGCCGCAAATCGCACCAACACGCTTGCCGAAAAATGCTGCTGCAAAAAACATCGGAACATTACCTAAGTGAACCAGACCACCTTTTGCCGGTATAATCTGTACCTGAATGTATCTTGTCAGTAAAAAAGTCAAGGCAGCAAATACGCCGCACATCGTAATTTCGGATACTGTAATCTTTCCTGTACCCATCTGTACTGTTTGTTGTTTTGTTTTTGAATCCATTGTTTTGTCCTCCTGTATAAATTTCTCTCTTATTATACAAAAGGCTGGCTATATGAAAACTGCCAGTTTCTTATTTTTTTGCCATGCCAGTTTTCATCCATTTCTCTCCAAAGATGTTTTCCAGTTTTTTCGAAGTAACTCCGGATGAGACTCCAAATGAGCAAAATCATTAAAACGCTCCAGAATAAAAAAGTCTCTATCCTCATCGTAAATCAAATGGGTAAAACTTGTATTTTCGAGGTCGATTCCAAATTTTAATTTGTTCTCCTGACCGGTATGAAGAATATCGGCACACACCGAGCGTATTACGCCGCCATGCGTTACAATAGCAACTCTGTTTTCCTCTCTTTGACAAATTTGTTTGATTTTTGGCATGACCCGCCTGACAACATCACGTCCGCACTCACCGCCTTCCGGATAGGGAAGGTCTTCTTTATGAGACGCACGCTCCTTTCGAAACTCAGCATATTCCGTACGAATCTGTTCATCCGTTTTTCCGGTAAATCCACCAAAATGGATTTCTTCGATATCTGTCACTTCTTCGACCGGCAGATTCACACAGTGTCCAATAATTTCTGCCGTTTCTTTTGCGCGAATTAACTGTGAACAGTATAACTTTTCCAACTGATAAGAAATCAGACGCTTTCCGGCAAGTTTTGCCTGTTTACGCCCACTTTCATCCAGAGAAACATCGACATTACACAATTTAGAGCACTGTCTTCCATGCCGAATCAAAAAGATATCTTTCATCTTTCGCACCTCCTTAACTCTCTGAAAAAACACTATCAGTATACGAAATCCGTGTTCTTTCGTCAAATTGTTTGCGAAGACCTTTCATATATTTTCTTCCTAGTGCGACATTTCCATATTGCTTTACCAGACAAATCCGCCGATTTACATAATCAATTTTTTCTACATACAAACAGTTTACTGCAATCGAGCGATGGCACTGCACTAAGTCACCGCCACACTGCTCCATACAGACACCAAGTTTGCGGTACGGAAACGAAAAGACATCATACCGAGTATGAACATACAGCGTTTTATTGCAGATTTCCAGATACAAAATATCCTTCGCCTCAAACATGTGTATACCAAGCCGTGTGTTTATCACCAGCGCCTTTGCAGCACCCTTGTTATCAAAACGTCCGTCAATCCAGTGAAGTAGTTTTTCCAATCGTTCTTTCTCAAATGGTTTTATCACATAATCAAAACAATGAAATACATGAAATGCCAGACTTTCATACGTATCATCTTTTGCCAGTAAAATCACCGGGAGCAGATAAAAACGCTGTAAGCCTCTCAGACAAGAAACAAAGGCTAGTCCTTCCTGTTCCCTCTCCTCTATATCTACTACTACAACATGAATGGTGTTTGTCTCTAACATATGGATTGCTTCCTGCTGACTTTCGACACATAAGAATTGAAGATTCCATTTGGCTGCTTCCCAGTCTTTAATCGGATTTGACTTTGAGAAAACAAGAACTTTTGTCACCGATACTCCTCTCCTTCATCACTTAGCTGCTGCTTGCAGTATTCGAGCAGTTCACACACCCTGCGGTTTCGTATCGCAAGATGTGAATCCACTGATTCCCGTCTTGCCTTCTGCCTGCCAGCTAACAGATACAGCGGATCTACATCGAGCTTCTCATATAGAATAACAAGTTTTTCAACATCCAGCCCATACACTCCTCTCTCAATCTTTCGATAATGTCCTACACTCACGCGGAGCAGTTTTGCCATATCATAAAAATCCATATGGGCACTTTCTCTCACATCCTGTAAACGTCTTCCAATAATTTCATTTTGTTCTTGAACCATAATTTTTCTCCTCCTTAGTCTCTATTCTACCAAAAAGAAGCGCTCGTTGGACGACTTTTTTTGACGCAAAACGACAAAGCACCAAATTACAAGGTTTTTTTCTGTTTTTTTTCATAAAAAATTTCAAAAATGTATACCGCAATCACTGAGAAAGCACTTTATCCAACACATCTGCCAATGGTGCTGCTGCGTTTTTTGCTTCCTCTACCGTATTATTTTCATTTCCCAGCTCAATCAATAACGAACGTGGTTCCAAATGCAGATTGTAGCGGTATCCTTTTAAATAAATTGGTTTGGTAAATCCTTCATAGTATTCCATAGCCGTGCATTTCATCTGAAGACTAAACGCAAGATTTCCCTGTAGATTCGGATTGTATAAATAAGGAATGGCACCCGATTTTGTTCTGCTCATACCATTAAAAAACATGACAATCGCCGTTTTTTTCCCTTGAATAGTAGTATACGTATGTTTTCCTTTACCGACCGAATCGCGGTGCAAGTCAATCAGCACTTTAATACCCGGATTTTTTTTTCGTATATTTTGAACCCCTTCCAGTGATTTATTGTACGCAAGACTCCTGTCAATGCCCCCGTTAATAGAATCATATCTCGTCGTATCATGGTAAACGGAATATCCCCTTTTTTCCAGTTCTTTTGTAAGTTCTGTACCAACGCCGACAACGGAATCGTTAATATCGTTTTTTTTGCTATCTGAAAACTCTTCCGAAGCACCATGCGTATGATAAATCAAAATTTGTTTTTTCCCTTTTTCCTTTTTTAATTTCAAATTTTTATGTAACATCGCAGCCACATCAAACTGCTTTTTTGTCACAGAAGTCGTTGAATCTATAATATAAAAATTTTTCCACAAATAATCCACACTGAGTGACTCCCGCAATTGTTCCACCGCACTGTTTTTGTGGCGGACAACCTGGCTTGACACTTCCACTGCCGGCTGTTTTTCTTCCACATCACCCACAAGAGGCTCACTTGGTTTTGGTGTTTGTCCTTCCTGCAATTCACGGTTTTCAATTACTGCCAGTTTTTCTTTCCCGGCATCGATTTCTGCATCTCCCTGATTTGGCTCAAAATAAGACTGTCCCCCTAAGAGTTCCGCTAACACATATCGTCCTTCTTGTCCATTCCAAAGGCAGAAACAACTCTCCTTTGCAAGAAATCTTCCCGCTTCCTCTGCTATTTCCATTTTCCCTGCATCTTTTATAACAAAAAGCGCTCCTGCTAAAGAGGTGACAATCACCCCAATTGCGACCCGCATGCCAAACTTCATTTTTTATTCTCTCTTCATATCTTCTTTTTCATAAAAGGATATGCTGCTGCTTCCATAATTATCCCGTTTTTGAAAACAATGATTTAATACTTTTGCAAGATCTTTACTAATTTGATTCACCGATTCGTCAATATTTTTCGGCGTTACCATCACATCGGTTGTTTCCTCGGTCAGAATTTCATAAATAAACCGTTCAATTTCCTCCTCCGAATATCCCTGTTTCTCTAATACATGCTCCAAATGGTCGGAAATAATGGTTGCCGCATCTACAACCGTAGGAACACCAATCGCAACAACCGGAATTCCAAGCGTCTTTTTGGTTAGTTCCTTCCTGCGGTTTCCAACGCCGGCACCAGGCTCAATTCCCGTATCTGTAATCTGTACCGTTGTACAAAGCCTTTGCACACTTCTGGATGCTAATGCGTCCACAACAATTACCAAATCCGGTTTTGTCTTCCGTATAATCCCCTGTAATACCTCTTCAGTCTCAATTCCGGTCTGCGCCATGACACCGGGTGCTATTGCACTCACACAGCCATATCCATTTTCCTGCATAAAAGATGCACCAAATTCTTCTTTAAAATGTCTCGTCACAAAAAGGGCGTCTGTCATTTTCGGTCCTAATGAATCCGAGGTCACTTCCCGGTTTCCCAATCCAACAACCAAAACGCTCTTTTTACGAAGTCCTTTTATCATACTTTCCAACTGTTCACAGACACAGAGCAAAAATGGCTCTCTCTCGTCAATATCTCCATGAAGCATAAGTGGTGATTCGATTGTAATATAAGTTCCTTTTGGTTTTTTCATCGCTTTGCTGCCTGCTTCATCCCGAATAATTACCGTCGTAATTTTCACCTTGCCTTGCAGACATTTTTTCTTTTCCAGAACAACCCCCTGTATTTCTACATGATTTCTGGGAAAACTCTCTCTTGCCTCTAATGCTAAGTCCGTCCGTTTTTCGGTCATTTTTGCCGCCTCCTGCACTGTTTTGCATCCAATCACAAATTTATTGTGTCCTATTTTTTATTTTTTATGTTAATTTGCAACTATTTACTTGACAATATGTGGTATATATAATAAGATAATTAGGTGTGTTTGTGCTGTTGTCCGTGTCCGACAAGCCAAACCAAACAAAGAATGAATTTAATTATTACGATGGAGGTGCTGGAATTGGCAAACATTAAATCTGCAAAAAAAAGAATTTTAGTAGCTGAAAAAAGAGCTGAGAAAAACAAATCTGTTCGTTCTCGTGTAAAAACAGCTGTGAAGAAAGTTGATGCTGCTATCGCTGCAAACGATAAGGCTGCTGCTGAAGCTGCATTGAAAGCTGCTGTATCAGAACTTGATAAAGCTACTAAAAAAGGTATTTATCACAAGAATACTACTGCAAGAAAAGTTTCTCGTTTAACAATCGCTGTAAACAAACTTGCGTAATGTAGAGGGCAGTCGTACTGCAACTACAATTCTACCCGTCGAATGAATAGAAAGGAGCTGGTAAACGGCTCCTTCTTTTTTACAAAATGCGAATATTTAAGAGCGGGGAATCCTGAACAACTGCATCTACACACAAGGAGGCATTTATGAAACGAACGAATTATCTTTCATGGGACCAGTATTTTATGGGAATTGCAAAGCTTTCCGCCATGCGCAGTAAAGACCCACACACAAGCGTCGGTGCCTGCATTGTAGGAAAGGATAACAAAATTTTATCAGTTGGCTATAATGGCATGCCACAAGGATGCTCCGATGATATTTATCCATGGGACAGCGACAACGATGACCCGCTGCAGACTAAATATTTATATGTCTGCCACGCGGAATTAAACGCACTGCTCAATTATACCGGCACAAATTTAAAAGGGGCAAAAATATACACTACGCTGTTTCCCTGCAATGAATGTACGAAAGCGTTAATTCAGTCCGGTATCTGCGAAGTCATCTACGCCGAAGATAAATATGCCAACACCGCTTCTGTCCTAGCATCCAAAAAAATGATGAAATCCGCAGGAATCAAATACCATGCCTATTCACCGGAGGAAACAGAAGTTCACATGACTTTATAAACAAAAAACTGCCACCCATCCTTTAAGACTCGGAAATGGTTTGGCAGTTTTTTTCTATTTTATCTTTCAATTGATTCCATTCATCTTCGTGTTTCACAAAATACAACGGACAAAGTTTCCCCGTCACGTCATAATGACGAATCACTTGTTCTTTTGTCAAATCATATTTCAAACACAAATACGAAACCAGTTCAATAAGCGCCTGATAGGTTGTATTGTTAAACTTTCCATCTTTTCCCGGATGACAGCACTCAATGGATATGGTATCGTAATTTCTCCCATTGGAGGCGTAGGCAATTTCATTTAACGGAATACATTGGACAATCTGTCCCTCTAAGCCAATCACAAAATGGCTGCTGGCATAAGTCGCCTTTTGTTTTCCGGCATTAAGTTTTGGCAGATTATTAAAATAATTTCGGTTGTCTTCTGCATCCGTTCCCGGATTTGCCGTATAGTGAACGACAACACCTTTCACCTTTCTAAGCGCAATTCCCGGCCTCGAATATTTATTTTTCTGAATCAGTTTTGTCTGTATCGATAATTTCGGAAGTATTTTTTGTGCCTGCACGGTGTTGTCTCGGTTATTACTCACTATAAAGGAAACAATCACACAGCATAAAAGGATGAAAAACGCTGCGACACTGATAATCAGTGCGCAGCGCCCTCTCTTCGACGTCCGTCTTTTTCTCGTCCGCGAAGAGTATCTTCTTTTTTTATTCGACACTATAGTTTGGTGCCTCTTTCGTAATGTGGATATCATGTGGATGGCTCTCCTTCAAAGAAGCAGCGGAAATTTTCACAAAACGTCCGTTCTCCTTCAAATCTTCAATCGTCTTTGCTCCACAATATCCCATACCGGAACGGATTCCGCCAATCAACTGGAATACCGTATCCTCTACTGAACCTTTGTATGCAACACGTCCCTCTACTCCTTCCGGAACTAATTTCTTAGCATCCTGCTGGAAATAGCGGTCTTTACTTCCGTTTTCCATCGCTGCAATGGAACCCATGCCACGATATACTTTATACTTTCTTCCCTGGAACAATTCAAAACTTCCCGGGCTCTCGTCACAACCGGCAAAAATACTTCCCATCATACAAACATTTGCACCGGCCGCAATTGCTTTTGTCATATCTCCGGAATACTTAATACCACCATCGGCAATTACCGGAATACCATACTCTTTTGCTACGTTGTAAGAATCCATAATTGCAGTAATCTGTGGTACACCAATACCGGCAACCACACGGGTTGTACAGATAGAACCAGGTCCGATACCAACTTTTACTGCATCAACACCGGCTTCAATCAAAGCACGGGTAGCTTCTCCGGTTGCTACATTACCTGCGATAATGCCCAAATCCGGATATGCGTCACGAACCATTTTTACAACTTTTAATACATTTGCGGAATGACCATGTGCCGTATCAATAACAATGACATCTACCTGTGCATCTACCAGCGCTTTCACACGGTCCATGATATTAGCCGTTACACCAACACCGGCACCACACAAAAGTCTGCCCTGCTTGTCCTTTGCTGAATTTGGATACTTAATCTGTTTTTCAATATCCTTAATTGTGATAAGTCCGGTCAGGTTTCCGTCTTTGTCTACGATTGGCAGTTTTTCCTTACGAGCTTTTGCCAGAATCTGTTTTGCTTCCTCTAATGTAATACCTTCCGGTGCTGTCACGAGCCCCTCCGATGTCATACACTCACTGATTTTTCTCGTAAAATCGGTTTCAAATTTCAAATCACGATTTGTAATAATACCAACCAGTTTTTTATTTGGTCCCTCTGTAATCGGAACACCTGAAATACGGAATTTTGCCATCAAATCATCTGCGTCTGCCAATGTATGATTCGGAGAAAGATAAAATGGGTCAGTAATAACACCATTCTCCGAACGTTTTACCTTATCAACCTCTTCTGCCTGCGCCTCAATGGACATATTCTTATGAATAATTCCGATACCACCCTGACGTGCCATCGCAATTGCCATGCGGTGTTCTGTTACCGTATCCATCCCTGCACTCATCATAGGGATATTTAATTCAATGTCCTTTGTCAAATGAGTTTTCAAACAAACTTCATTCGGTATTACTTCAGAATATGCGGGTACCAATAATACGTCGTCAAATGTAATGCCTTCACCAATAATAGTTCCCATCTTTTCTCTTCCTCTCTTTTTGTATTCTATTTGTATTTTTATCATTTTATCGAATATTGACAGGGTTGTCAACTATTTTGGTCAATCCTTAATCGTGATTTTTTATTTTGTAAATTTTTTCACAATATCACGAATTTCCTCTGCATTTTTCTGATTATCCTTCGTGACACCGGAAATCGTTTCTGCACTCTTTGTTGTCTTGCCAATTTTATCGATAATACGCTCCATCCCCTGGGCATTTTCATCCGCAGCCGCTTCCACACGCTCAATTTGCTGACAGATTGCTGACATACCATCCACAAAAGAATCCGTCGAATTTTGAATTCCGCTAATTACATTTTCAATGGACTCAATGGACATATTGTAGTTATTTGACATTTCAATAAAGTCCTTAAACTGGTTCGTAACATCTGTTTTCCAATACTCTAAAATTGATACAAAACACTGTCTTACATATTCAATATTTTTATTCGTATCTTTACAGATTGTCTGTATTTCTGTAGCCGTCTTCGATGAACTCAGGGCAAGGTTACCAATTTCGCTTGCAACAACAGCAAATCCACGACCTGCCTCTCCGGCACGAGCCGCTTCAATTGAAGCATTTAAAGACAAAAGATTCGTCTGACTTGTTATTTCCAGAATTTGATCTACCATCTCGTTAATTCGTGACAGCGACTTCAAATCTTTCATTGCCTTCTCGATTCTTTCCTCGTTTGATTTCATCTTTTCGCTATTTACATCCAAAGATTCATTCGCAACTTTTTTCATCTTCAAAACATCTTTAATCAGTTCCTCGCTGCGCTCGCTTCCGGCTTTTACCTGTTCGCCAACCTCATCAACTAATTTTGAAATATGGTTGATTTCTTCACCAACCTGTTCGACCGCTTCCTTAGTCATGGTCGCACCTGCCACAACTTGTTCTGCCGTTGCTGCATTATCTCCGACACACTCATACAATTCATGCGAAGTTTCCGTAATCCTCTCAGCTGATCCCAAAAGAGAACTTGAGCACCCGCCAAGCGTATCAATAATGGAAGAAAACGTATCATATAACGAGTCAATCGCCGTTGCAATCTGACCAATTTCACTCTTACCATTTACAAACTTCTGAATTTTTTTATCCTTGCTTAAATTCAAATTTTTCAACTTCAATATAGCATGCTCGGCTATTTTCAACGGACTCAGGCACAATTTTATCACCACATAGGTAAGTATCATGAGTAACAAGAAAGAGCCAATGCAAATTAAACCAAGCGTTTTACGGTTCGTATTTGCCACATTAAAAATCTCATCTTCCGTATCTGTCATAACCACCGCCCAGCCACGGTTAGGAAGTACACGATATACGCCGACCGAATCATTTCCATTTGTATCCTTGTACTCAATTTCCTGGATCTGATTTCCTGTGTTTTTTTCGGCATTTTTAATTACTTGTAAAAGCATCGGATCCTTAATTTCTTTTGCAATCTTTTTAGAATCCTGACTGAATATGTATGTTTTTGTCTCAGTGTTTATCATCGTAAATGACGCATGTGCAAGACCTTCAACCTTTAACGAATCCAAACTTTTCTGAAGCTGTTCACCAAACGGACCGCCACCAACATAGCCAATCATTTTGTTTTCTTTATAGATTGGGTAATACATAGAAAGTGTTAGTTTCTGAGAGGCAGGCGAAACAATAATTCCGGCATTGTATAACCTGCCAGATTTTTCCATCTCACTCTGCAATTGTTTTAATGCCTCACCTTTTCTTGTCGTCATGCCAACTACTTTAGGATTGTTATGAGCAATCACATGCGAATTTGGTTCTCCTACATAAATTCCTTCCCAGCCGGACAACTCTTTATAATAATTTTCTGTAAATTTCTGCACTCTTTCTAAAGACTCTTCATCACTTGGGTCTTCCAGCAACTTTAAACTCTCGACTCCTTTACCATAAGAAACCAGCTGATCTTCTGCATGATCCACATAATCCTCAATTACCTTCTGCCTAGACTCTAAAGCAGTTTTCATATTATCCATACTATTTTTCTTCATTACAGAGGTCATACTTCCATTTGCAAACAAAAACAATCCCAGTATGCAAACAGCAGCAACAATGGAAATAGTAATTGTAATTGTAGTACTTAACTTTTTGTTTTTCATTTTTAGTCGTCCTTTCTTTTCCGATTTTTTTCATTCTATCATATTCCTTTTTGTTTGTATTGATTTATCACGCACCATTTTTTGATTTATTACGTACATAAAAGAAAACAGTACCTTATGTTGATATAAGCAACATAAGGTACTGTTTTCCTTTATTTGGTACATTATTAGGACAGCGACACAATTTCCGGACATTTCTTCTGCATCAACTCAACCATACGACTCGTTGGCTCAAAGAGAATCATTACTTTCTCGTCCTTTTCCGGAAGTCTTGTTGCAATTCCGTAAACATTCGCCTTTTCATTCATTGATGAATAATCGCGCACTTCCAAGTGCCTGTATCCATCCAGTTTTGTGGACTGAATTGGGGCAATCGCATCCGCATCCTCAATTTCAATTCGAAGAATATTCTTTCGACGCTCTCCGCCTTGTATCATATCAAAGTCAAGCTGTCCATCACAGAATACATATTCCCATTCCACACGGAATCTCGGCCAATACCAAATCAACCCAAAGATTGCTGCTACTCCGATTAATACTAACAGATTAATTTTTGTCGATATCGAAATCAGTATTGCTGCTAAAAAAACAAGAATTACTAAAATAATCAATATAATTTTTAAAGCAATGACTGACCCCGTCGTTTTCTTTTTTGCGTTCGCTTCTGCGTATGATTGTTCCATCCAATCCTCCCATTTCTTTCGTCTATTTACATCATGCCCATGCCGCCGGCACCGCCTGCTGGCATTGCTGGTGCATCTTCTTTAATATTAGCAACAACAGACTCGGTTGTCAACAAGGTAGATGCTACACTCGTTGCATTCTGCAATGCACTTCTTGTTACCTTAGCCGGGTCAAGAATACCATTGTCTACCATATTTACATATTCTTCTGTCAATGCGTTAAATCCAAATCCAGGCTTCTCAGAACGGACTTTATCAATGATAACAGAACCTTCCAGACCTGCATTTTCCGCAATACGGCGAAGTGGTGCTTCCAGTGCTTTCAAAATAATGTTGGCACCGGTCTTTTCGTCTCCCTCAAGAGAGGCAGCCATCTTAGCAACTTCTTTGCTTGCATGAATGTAAGCAGAACCGCCACCTGCGATAATTCCTTCTTCTACCGCTGCTCTTGTTGCTGCCAAAGCATCTTCCATACGAAGTTTTGCTTCCTGCATTTCTGTCTCAGTTGCTGCACCAACACGTACAACAGCAACGCCGCCAGCTAATTTAGCAAGTCTTTCCTGAAGTTTTTCACGGTCAAAATCAGATGTTGTCTCTTCAATCTGATTCTTAATCTGTGCAATTCTTGCCTCGATTTCTGCTTTATCGCCTTCACCATCAACAATGATTGTATTTTCTTTCTGAACTTTTACAGATTTTGCACGTCCAAGCTGATCCATCGTTGTCTCTTTCAAATCCAAGCCAAGTTCTTCGGAAATTACCTGACCACCGGTAAGGATTGCAATATCTTTGAGCATTTCTTTTCTTCTGTCACCATAACCAGGAGCTTTTACAGCAACTACATTAAAGGTTCCGCGAAGTTTATTGATTACCAATGTGCTGAGAGCTTCTCCCTCTACATCCTCGGCAATAATCAAAAGTCTTGCACTTGCCTGAACAACCTGCTCAAGCAGTGGAAGGATTTCCTGAATATTAGAAATCTTTTTATCGGTAATCAAGATATACGGATTATCCAGTTCTGCTTCCATCTTATCCATATTAGTAGCCATATAAGCAGACAAATAACCACGGTCAAACTGCATACCTTCTACCATATCCAGTTCTGTCTTCATTGTCTTGGATTCTTCAATTGTAATAACACCGTCACCGGTTACTTTTTCCATTGCATCGGCAACCATTTCACCAACCTGCTCATCACCGGCAGAAATTGCTGCAACTTTTGCAATCTGCTCTTTACCGGAAAGTTTAGAACTCATGCTGCGAATGGAATCAACAGCTGTCTCTGTTGCCTTTTTCATTCCCTTGCGGAGAATAATCGGATTTGCTCCGGCTGCTAAGTTCTTCATTCCTTCATTAATCATAGCCTGCGCCAAAACGGTAGCTGTTGTTGTACCATCACCGGCAACATCATTTGTTTTCGTTGCTACTTCTTTTACTAACTGGGCCCCCATGTTTTCAAAGGCATCTTCTAATTCAACTTCTTTTGCGATTGTTACACCGTCATTGGTAATCAACGGAGCACCAAAAGATTTATCCAAAACAACATTTCTTCCTTTTGGTCCAAGTGTTACACGAACGGTATCTGCCAGTTTATTTACACCTGCTTCTAATGCAGATCTTGCTTCTACGCCAAATTTAATTTCCTTAGCCATAATTAAATTCCTCCTATCAAATCAATCTTTACTCTACAATTGCCAAAATATCACTCTGACGAACAATTACATACTCCTCGCCGTCCAATTTTACATCTGTTCCGGCATATTTGGAGTAAATCACTTTATCGCCAACTTTTACTTCCATTTTTACTTCTTTTCCATCTACAACACCACCCGGTCCAACAGCAATAATCTCTGCCTGCTGTGGTTTTTCCTGTGCCTGCCCCGGCAGTACAATACCGGATTTGGTGGTCTCTTCTGCGTCTAACTGTTTCAATACAACTCTGTCACCTAAAGGTACTAATTTCATGTTTGATTCCTCCATTTCTTATATCTTGTTAGCACTCCAATCTGACGAGTGCTAACCCATTGGCTCTATAATATGCAATAATCAAAAGAAATGCAATGCCTTATGCATTTCCATATTTCCGCATTTTGCCACTATATCTAACTTATGCTCTTTTTTTCTCGTTTATTCTTATTTTTTCATTTTTCGTAGTTCTCTTCTTCTGCAACATACACACAATGCCACTACCACTGAGAAAAAACAATGTAATCCACAGTTTCAAATTGCTGTCATCACCAGTCTCCGGACTCTTGTCTTCTGTTCTTGACGATCCTTTTTCCTCATTCTCATCACTGGTTTCAGACAGTGTATCTTCAGCCTCTCCGCTGGTATCACTTGCTTCTGACTGTGTATCTTCAGCCTCTTCGCTGGTATCACTTGCTTCTGACTGTGTATTTACCGGATTGGAAGCGTTGCTTACAGATGGAGCATCCGTCGCACTTGCATTATTTGTTTCAGACTGTGCACCACCCTGATTTGTATTGTTTGTCTCCGTCTTTGTATTTGCGGATTTTAACTCAAGAGCGACAACCGCATCCTCAATAGCCTTCGCCATTGCATCCACCTCTGCCTGCTCCTTAATATTTTTACCACGCACTACTGCATCTATAGCAACATTTACCGCTGTAAAGTCCTTGTACAAATTCACATCCAAAGCTTTTGCCTTGGCAATGGCCTCATCCACTGTCGTGTAATCTGCATCTTTATATGTCAATGCCTGAATTGCTGTTTCTATTGCTGCTGCCATCGCGTCTACCTCTGCCTGCTCCTTAAAGTTCTTATCCCGGTCAACGGCATCTACCGCTGCTGTAACATCCGAAAAGTTCCGGTATAAATCTGCATCCAGACCTTTTACCTTGGTCAGTGCTTCATCCACCGCTGTATAATCTGCACTTCGCAATTTCAACGCTTTGATGGCTTTTTCTATCGCTTTGGCATGACCTTCCACCGTTTCCTGTTCCGTGTAATCCTTGTCATACTCAACAGCATTTACCGCATCGGTCACAGCAGAAAAATCCTCATAATCATTCTTATTCAGTGCATTTACTTTATCAATTGCTTCATTTACCGCTGTGTAATCCGCCTTTTGTACGGACTGCTGTTCATAAGTTGTATGATAAAGTCCAAAACTCATATTCTCATTTGCATTTGCATAAAACCACGTAACATCAAGCATTCCCGAATGATTAATGAATATAGACGGCTGTGCCATAAAAAACACGCCATCTTTACCATGTAGTTTTTGCGGCAGTATTTCTGCTTTTCCTGTTGTATTGTTGTAATAATACAAGCGAATATCTTCCTGCCTGATATCCTGTTCCTTATTTTGCTCATCCATCCATTTTCCATTGGAGGATTTTGTATATTTCATACCATTGAGGGTAATCTCTGACTTATCTATTTTTAACGGGCTGTACTCTCTCGCCGTAATATACTGCATGGAACCGTCTTTGGAAAGAATCGAATATCTTGCGTTTCCTGTTTTAGATACATCTGCGAGTTCCTCAATCTTCCACCCGGATGTGCTGTCCGAATCGGTGCCGATTTCCTTAATCTTTCCATTGCAGTAGTAAACTAATTTTGGCAGATCCGTCTCAACAATAGAGCCATATGTATCCGGCAGATTGACTGTATCTACATTTTTTCCATTATTTACAGCCAGTTTAACTTTGTTATTCTTAAACTCATCCGGAGAATACAAAGATACCTTATCTCTCTGTTTTACCTGATCATACATCACATCCGATACATGTGTCCCATCCACAGCCTCTTCATAAAGTACTGCAACCGAACCATTGAGTTCTGCCACTGTATGATTGGAAATATAATTGCAGGATTCTGCAAAAACCATTGGTATTAGATTTCCCTTGGCATCGGTCTTGTTATCGTCTGAAGAAAACTTGTTCGTATCCGGATCATAATAAAGTCCCTCGATTCCATATGCTCTGTCATCATTTTTTACATCCGAACAAACAACCCATGTAATGAGTATTTTGTCTCCAAATTTAGTTATATGAGAATTATACGCGCTGACATCACTTGATTCTTTTGTAACTGTGAGAATCTTATCCGAAAATACTATGGTTGATGACTTTAAAGCCCTAACCGATATTCTCATAGAACCTGCAATCTCATCCTTCGTCTCAGTCCCGTCAAACTTCTTATTTGCATCAGTCCATGTAATGATCATGTTGTTATTAAAAGTGTCATCAAGGTCCGTAAATAGAAATGGGTCCATATCCCATGTTTTATCATCCTGAATTTCCGTAGGAGGGCTGACGTTTGCGTACTCTTCCGAACTGCCAGACCAATATAGCTTAGCACAATCTTGTCCATCACTGTCCATATACCATGAATACAATAGCAAATCTGAACTTGTCCCCGGTAGTTTCGCACCTTTCAATCTACAATAGTCAGGATTACCATAATACATAAGATATACGTCTTCCTTACTTTCTGCTGCCCATACTTTGACCGGAACCGTATTGACCAACAATATGAACACTAAAACAAATACCACGAGTTTAACTGATTTGTAATTTTTCTTTTCTTTCTTCTTAACCGTTATCCGCATTAAGCGTCACCTCCATCAAAACCTTCCCTTCTGTACTTGTCCGCAAACAGGGCAACAGCCTGTTTCAGGACTTCCATCTGGGTTTTTAGATAATATTCATCTTCAAACATAGCATAGTGGACGCAGGCACGGACGAATATGAAGATTAATGGCGTAATCACCTTATGAGGAATACCAATCTTTGGCTCTAACTGCTTCGCATACTCCGTATACCGCTCATTGACACCCTCAAAGAATTTCTTTCCATACTCAATATACTTGGGAAGTGTGTACACTTGATACATCAAACGATACTTTTTCCCGTGCTTCTTCGCTGTCCAGTAAGGCACCTCTTCAATAAACCGTAACACATCCTTAGGATCGGTAGGTGCCTTTTCCATAAAATCATCCTCTACCTTGGTCATACAATAGGCGGTTGATTCAAGAATCAGCTCATCTATATTTTTAAAGTAACAATACAGATTGCCTGTGGTGCAGTTGCAGGCTGCGGCAAGTGCTTTAATCCCTGTACCAGTCAGTCCGTTTTCCGCATAACATTCGAAGCATTTTTCCATGATTTCCTTTTTTCGTTCATTATGCTGCTCTTTTGTCTTTTTCATATGTATCCCCTTTATTTTATCTGAGTGATTGTTCATTATTAGAATATCATAAACTGACATCAACATCAAGTTTTTTAGAAATATAGAAAACAAAAACTGTTAGGTTGACTTAATTGCTAGAAAAATCTTTCTACGGTCACCCAATTTTCTCTCTTGCGTTGACTTGTTTATACTTTTTTCTATATAAAGTCAACTTCTACGAGGTCTAAGTTGACCTAAATTTGCATAATCACAAATACAGTCATTTATTTTTTCGATTTATATGACCTATTTAGCAAAATATGATTTCCCAGTCAACTTTTGTCTAAAAAATGGTTGACCGAATTTTCGATTTTGAAAAATCCAGTCAACCAGTCACAAACTAAATTAACATTACAAGAATACCAACAACAGGGGCAAACACCTGATTTATTCTATCCATTGTACAAAGGCTGTTTTATCGGAACAATTATACCCCGCACTTTTATAAAACTCCATAGTTGATTCCTTTTTCGAACCTGTGAGTAACAACATTTTCTATAATAGCATACGGTCTTACATTTCTTGTCAAGTTAGGTATGATTACACAAACACAAGAAGATACTATTTTGTTATCCACAACTTTTATAACAATATGATGATTTCTATCCTGAACAATAGTCGACCATGTTCTATTTAATTGCTCTGTCATTTCCGGAACAATACTTTCATGTAAATGTAAATATAATTCATTTTCTCTTCCGAAAAGCAATTATTTTCTCGAAGTATCTTTTCCAGTAGTTCTTCTAAAGTGATTTTTCCTGTCGTTCTATTTTTTTCTTCTGCACGCCATGTTTCTTGGAATCTTTCTTCTGCAATACCCGCATCTGACGCCATCTGAGTTCCAAAATACAATGGACTATCAAAAAGAGTTATAAGTGTTTCATACATATCAAATATTACTGCTTTTATCACTTGCATCACCTCCGTGTACATATTTGGGCAGGTTTTCGTATAATTTTCCTAATCCTTTCTCATATGCTGCAAGTTCAACATCAATATCCATTACGCCTATCCTCCATAAACAATTTCCGATTCATATATGCGCAATCACCCTTAGTCTGCGGTAATCAGCAATCCACTGACTTCCATTCCAAAGAGACTTTCTCGTTAAATCCTCAACATTTTTAATAACTTCTGTCTGCATCTTTTCCGTCATTAATTCCAAGTCAGAGGCAAAAAACTGTTTCATCCAGTTCGCTAAACCTTTTTCATTATCTTTTAATGGCGTTGGTCTGTCATAATCATATATTTTATCAATAACAAATCCGTTCTTTCTTAATAAGGCAGCAAAATACTCACTTGTTGGAAAATTAAACTTAGGACTGTATTCATATCTCAAATCCTTGCTCACTCTCATAAATGCATTCTCGATTGTTGCAATATTTCCATTAGCACCAAATTCGCATACCAATAATCCGCCTGGTTTCAATACTTTATGTATATTATTCAACAGCGCATTATGGTCTGTTATCCAATGAAAAACAGCATTTGAAAAAACAACATCAAACTGTTCTACAAATGGTAATGCCAGTGCATCACTAACTATAAATTTTATGTCAGGATACTGCTGTTGCGCCCATTTTATCATGCTTTCCGAACTGTCAACACCAATCACCACTTCTGCCAACTTCTTTAATTGTACTGTAAGAATTCCAGTTCCGCAACCAAAATCAAGAATACTTTGATTATTATTCTCAGGCACAAACTCTAAAAGTCCTTTTCCGTATTCTGCGACAAAATCATGTTTATTATCATATAAAGCTGCATTCCATTCACTCATAAATTTTCCGCCAAGAATAACTCTAATAACAACCATCATAATTATTTTCTTTATCCATTCTAATCTGCTCATTGCCATAACCTCTTTCTGCTTTTGTCACGGCAATTCTTATATTTATATTTTTCCAATAAAATTAAAAAGACTATAGACACACTGTTATGTTCAGAAACAGTAAAATCTATAGTCTTCATCCATGCCGAAACAAGCTCTTTATCAATTTAGGTATAATAATAAATATATTATTGTTATTTGTCAAGATTATATATTTTTGTGCTATAAACTGGAATTGTTCCTTTAATTACTATTCTTTGTATTTTAGTTTTCATTTTATTTACAACATATACTGCCACAATTGTCTCAGTAATTACCATAGAATACCAGATTGCACCAGGATTCCATATCATTGGGAGTATTATAACCATAATACCGCTTATCACAATTCCTCTCATCAGCGAAACAAGCAATGATATCTTCGTCTGCAATACTGACTGAAAATAATAGATAGAGAATAAGTTAAATGGAAGAATCAGAAATGATAAGGCATATGCTCTTATGATTTCTGGTCCAATCTTAAGAACATTTTCTGTTGGTGTCATAAAAGTATAAATATAAAGATCAGGAAAACATATACTTAATAATGTCCAGAAAACTCCAAATCCAATGCTTGTATAAATCGCATATCTCCGACACGTTTTTATTCTTTCAGGCTTTTTTGCTCCGTAATTCATAGAAATAATCGGCTGTGAAGCCTGACCTACGCTTGATGCACAGCACAACACGAATATTCTGATATTCACAATAATACCGAATATCGACAATGCATCTGTCCCCAGATATTTCATAATCTGTCTGTTGAATAAAATAGTAAGTGCTCCCGCCGCAAAATCGGTAATTCCAGTTGAAAAACCATTTTTTACTATCAAATAAATATCTTGCAGCAAATGCTGGGGGAACGCAATACTTATTGTATTTTTACAACTCACAAAACGAGTCATCATCATAAGAAATGAAATTGCACAGCCTATTGCAGTAGCAAGTCCGGCTCCTAATATTCCCATATTCATAGGAAATACAAAAATAAAATCTCCAAGGATGTTAAATAATCCTCCACTTAATACAGCAATTGTTGCCAATCCGGGATTTCCATCATTTCTTAAAAATGCAGCTATAAGCTGGTTTAATAAAAACAATGGTATAACAAATTGTATAGGTTTCAAATATGCCTGTGCCATAGAAAGTGTTAAATCGTCTGCTCCGAAAAATAAAATAAGAACAGTTTGTTATTGGAACAGCATGTAAACACTTCGAGAATTACTGAAAATGATATGCCTAAAAATAAAGATGCCGTAAATATTTCATTGCTTCTGCGAACATTCTTTTCATCTGATCCACGCATTGTACTAAACAATACAGATCCACCAATACCAGCCAGCAATCCCAAACCATAAATGATATTCCATAAAGGTGCAAAAACTGCAAGTGCCGCTGGTCCGCTCGGACCATGATATTTCCCTACCATTGCAACATCCACAACAGAATAAATGCACGGAATCAATGTACCGCCGAAGGCTGCAATCAGATACTTAAAATAAATTGATTTGATGTTTCCTTTTAATATATCCATCTCTTATGCTCCTTTTCACACAAAAAAAGGATGATACTCCGGAATTTTCACGGAATACCATCCTGCCCATTGGGAATCTTCTGCGTTATTTTTTTTTATATATTACCACATATTAAATAGGTTTTCCAACTGTTTATTGCAAAAGAAATGTTAAATTCATAAATATCTTTGCAAATATACCATATCTATTAATTGTACACCACCCTCATAGATTGGGTGATTATAATTATCGGTAAAGAAATTGGGAATCTTGTGAGAACGGATAAATCCACATTTTTCATAAAATGGTATTGTCAATGGACTGTCACCTGTTCCAACCTGCAAAATAGAATATTCTTCTGCATATTTTTCTGCAAGGAAGTCTATCAGAGCTTTACCATAGCCATTTCCTTGGTTCTTGGGATCAACTGCGATATTTTTAATTTCAAGTATTCCATTATCTTCATCAGTAACGACACATTCAGCTTTTACATTACCATCTTCAAGTACATACATAGTACCCTTTTCAAGATAGCAATCAATCATATTTTCCTGTTCATCAGCTAATAACAATAATGATATAAACTGCTTTTTATTTTCATTTACTTCTCGAATTATCATATCCACTACTCCGTCAAACTGGAAGTTATCTATTTCATTAAGCCACCATGAAATTTCTAACTACCTCCAAAATCATCGTACACCAACGCAGAATCTAAGCCAATATATTGCTAGTTGCAATTATGCTATTTATATTATACATAAACACCATCTTAACGTCTTAATTTTCGAATATTCGGATTGACATTTTTTCTACCATATTGTATTATCTATTCATAAAAGAAATGGGTTTTGTGCCAAGTAAAGCCTTATGGCTCCAACGGGGTGCTCGTTTCTTTTTTTATATCTAGAATATCATACAAATACATTTTTCCATCGTTTGCATGCCTTATTATCAAAGATGCATGAAATACGTTATATCTTTCAATATCTTCATTATCACCATATACCGGTAATGCAAAATAAGTATCATATCTATACCAGCCATTCCTTGCACTCCAATTATGTTTCCCCTTATTATTTTCTCTAAAATATCTGCCTGTTGAAATTTCTATCATTTCAGGAATTCCCTGTGTTGCATTCGCTTTAGCCTTTGCAACTGCTCCGTTCAGCCTTTTGGTATATACTGATCCCGAATATTCACTTGGCAGATCAGATCCGATATATATAACATCGCCAGTAGACGCCACCTTATAAAAGTCACCGACATATTCTTTCAAATACGCCCGCACTTCCTTCCAATTGATGGAACGTTTTCCCTTAAACCGGATATCGTTAATCACCACAATATTATTTCCATCAATGTCCTGAATGACAGAAACATTCCTCTGCTGCGATTGGCTACTATCGTTGATTTGCTTGCAGACATCAAGAAGTGCAAGGTAACTGATCATTCTTTGTCTACTCTCTGTATCTGATCGTCGATACAATTCAATTATATAATTTTCATCTGTTACATAATCTATGTAGGCTGTCTGTTCCGCATTTTCTTCGTCGCAAAGCAATTCCACAAGTGTCACATCTAGTGCCTTGCATATAGACACCAGTTTATCCGCCTGTGGATTAATCTGTTTCTTCCGCCAATCACTAATTGTGCTGGTCGCAATACCAGTTCTTCTGGATAGTTTCGTCTGGCTCATATGTAGTTCTTCAAGTCTCGCAAATATTCTCTCATATATCTTCATGATGCAATATTCTTTCCTCTATCTTTCCATTTCCGATTTTTCGGATATTGTATCATGAATAATCTCTTTTATCAATACTGTAACAGACCTACAAATTCCGATTGAGATTTCACCTATTCTAAGGAATTTAATAACTGTTATATTTTGTTACTAAATTTCTCACGAGCCATTGAAAACACTAAGTTTGTGGTAGGTGAACTTTCCCTTAGACTTTCCCTTGTGTTATATCTTCCCACAGGTTTTTACGAACTCTGATAAGGGAAAAAATAAGGGCACAAGATGTCCAGTGGACATCTGCTCTGTGCCGACCGAAGCGGCAGCGGAGACAAAGAAAATCATATAACACAAAATAAAACTGACATGGTGAACTGATTGAAATGCTTCAATATTTTTTGATTTTAAGGAGACACAACATGAATACCATTTACGCAGAATACAATATGTATCACAACAGCATTGATATCTACACATCTGCTGGATATATGTTACGCATTGACTGTAATAAGGCAGAGGATGGACTAAAAACTACTCCCTGCTCACAATGTTCGTTAAATGCTCTTGCGATTGATGAGCCACTAGAGTATGTTAAGCTATATCTTGATGGAACTATGCAGATGTGGGTAGATGCAGAAGACGCATAAGAATAACACTCTGCATATACCACCATATACACAGAGGGGATAGCCAGCATTTCTTTCGTGCCAGCTATCCCCTTTACTGAATATATATGCCTTGTCTAAAGGCGCATATTATTCATTATCCTTTTTCTTTCTCATATATAACGTTGCCAGTAATCCTATTAATGACGCTCCTAACAAAGAAATCCATAAAGTCAGATGACTATTATCTCCTGTCTGTGGGGCAGTTATATGGTGATTATCACCTGTCTGACTTCCGCTATCATCATTTTTGTTTTTGTCATCATCTTTTGGTGTTTCGCTACCGGAATCATTCTTACTTACTGTAAAGTTTGTACTGGCCGAACCATCTGTCCATACAATTTCAAATGTATGTGTTCCTATAGAAAGTGTCTTCAGGTAGTCTGTCGTTAAGGTAATAATTGTAGAGCCTTCCTTTGCGGTATAATTCTTAGCATCAATAGTGTTTCCATCTATTTTTACACCAACAAACTTGGAAAAATCACCATTTCCTCTGATTGTAATAGTTTCCTCAGTATTCTGCTTCCAATCACTGTTTGCGCCATCCAAAATCTTGTAAGATACAGGGGTTGGAATCGCTTCATAATTTGCTTTCACTCTTACTGCTTCTGCTGGCATTACAAATGTTGTTGTGTCACTTGTGCTGCTTGCAAGTGTTATATTTCCACTCTCTATCGACCAATCCTTAAAACGCTGTCCATTTGGTGCTGTGTTTGCAGTGATCGTTACTGTAGAGCCTTGTGCATAATTTCCTGAACCACTTCCATTCGTTACGTTCACCTCATATTTCGGTACCGGAATCTGAATGGTATAGGTAAATTTCTCTACACTGCTATTCTGCATTCTGTCCTTTACTGCAATTGCCTTGATGGTAGTTGTAATACTCTCTCCTTCTGTTCCTGTTACTGCTATCGGTGCTGTGTACACTGCGGTTGTTCCGGCAGGTACACCACCCGTAATTGTTGGCTCACTTCCATCGGTGGTATAATAAATCGTTGCTCCTTCTGTGGAAGAAGTAAGTGTTACCGACTGATTCTCTGTATAGGTTCCTGCTGCCAAATTTACTGTCGGAGCACCAACAATGCCTGCCGCACTGATGGTGATGGTAATGGTTGTGGTAAGCGGAACTCCATTATCATCAATACTGTCAGGACATGTTACGGTACCATTTAAGGTTACGGTCTGCTGGGTTAATACAGACGGTTCATAGCTTCCGCTTGCCGGTGCAGTTGTATTCCATGTGACCGGTGCACTACTTTCCGTATTACCTTCTGTCACAATATTAACTGTTGCAGGCAGATTCATCGCATCATAAGCGGTTCCGTTCGCTACGGTTATCGCCTGTGGTGCCGTGATACTTATTAATTTATCCTTTGCCGTGGCAGGAAAATCATATGTTACCGTAAGTGTTCCGTCTGTATTCTTTGTAATGCTTGTTGCGTTATTGCCCAATACGGTAGCTGTCGTGGAATCCGTAAATTCGTAGCCTGTAGCTGCTGTAAGTGTAATGCTCGCTGTGTAGCTTGTATTATATCCGGCTGTGGAATCACTTGGTGTCCATGTAATCTGTGGTGTGGTGCTGCTTACACCTTCGGTTACGCATGATGCTTCGGCATCCAATGCAGTATTTGACACCGGAGTAGCAATATCTGTAATTGCTACTGATGAAATTTCACTGACCACAGTTTCAGTTGCATTGACCGCATAAGTCACATTATCCTCGGTTATTTCCAGCCAGATTTTGCAGGCTGATAAATCGATTGATGCCGGTGTATTTGATTCTGCCACAATATCAGATACGTTCACAACATCTGTTCCTGTAATCTTCTTACTGTAATACCAGTTATTTGTTCCGTCATTGCCCTGCACGACAAGTGCCACGGTTTGTGAGGTAGCACCCTTCACCGCCTTAATATCACCTGTTGTGGTGTTATATGTTGCTGTACCAATATCCTTACCTGTTCCGTCCAGTCTTAAAGTCATCGCCGTACCGTCTGCGATTGTTCTTGCCTCTGCTTTATCAGATGATGCTGCTGTCGCAGCAGATGCGAAGAGCACAGATGACAGATTCAGATTGGAAGCGGGCTGAACTGCGAACTTGGTGCTGACAATGCTGCCGTAGACATACTTGCCCGGATAAGCGACCCACGCAATGTTATCACTACTATCGAGGTCGCTAGGCGAGCGCAGCCAGAATAACTCTCCGCTTCTCCAGTAACTACTCTCGGCAAGTACTGTATTGTTATCACTTCCTACTTTTATGGTTGTATAGGGAAAACCGGCACCATCTGCCGTCAGTGCATACAGCTTGTCTGTGGTGGTATAGATTGTACTATTCAGTATGTCATTTGTTGTCACTGTGGTAGGATTCATCAAGCCCTGCTCTGCTGTGGTGAAGTAAGATGTATTCGTAGCCATATTCTTCAACGCCACTCGAAGGTCACTTGCTCCGTAGTGGTTTGGATATACATCTGATGGATTGGTTTCATATACTCCAAAACTTGAAGCAAAAGTCTTCTTGTTGGAATCATCATCCTCAAACGCCTGCTTTCTTGCTATCGGACTTGCGGCAAAGATGATGGTATTATCTCCTGATACGCCGGTATCCCTTCCTAAGATGTACCATTCCTGCGCAACGCTACTGCTATTTTTACCAAATACCAGCTTGCCGATGGTCGTAGCATCACCATTAGAATCCGGATTAAATGCGGTCATTAACTGGTCCTTCGTGGCATATGCTGTCACACTTGGTTCTGTTCCGGAACCGGTTGCAGCCTGCACCGTATTTGCTCCGCCAGACATAGCAGGAACCAGTCCTGCCACCATAGCAAGGGAAAGAACAAACGCCATGCCTTTCTTAAAATTATGCTTTAATTTTTTCATCTGAATCCTCCTTTGATTTCGTAAATATAGTATTGGAACAGATACGTTTTCTTAATTTCCATGTATGACCATGCTTTAAATTCAAATCAAATTATCCCCCTTATCAGACAGAAAAAAAGGCGCAGTCAGAGTGCTGTGCTGTGCTGTGCTGTGCTGTGCTGTGCTGTGCTGTGCTGTTAAGATTATCTCTCTGACCGCCATGCCTGTCTACCTCCGTTGCAATATTTCTATAATATTCAGAATAGCAGAAATGTCAGGATTTATCAATCATTTTAATCTGATATTATAGTAATATCGGCTGGATTGGTGTTTCTGCATTGTCATTGGATTTCTTCCAGTCATCAACTTCCTGCTGATACTCTGCATAAGCATTTTGAGATTCCTTGTAGCTTAGATAAAATTCATTCATGTTCTCAATAGCAGAAGTATTATCTGTGTTATCTACCACTATATTGCTTGCAAAATCTGTTTTTTCGGCATTCGTAACATCTGTATGCAGTATCTTATTCCGAATAGCTCTGGCTGCTTCAAGCATCTTCGATATCAGCAGTACAAGCTCCGTAATCGCAATATTAAGTATCAATGCTAATCTTTGAGGTTTGTTCCCATATATTTTAATCGACCTTTTTATCGGTTCTGTGATATGTTCCCTTTTTATCTGTAAAATATCATCCATAGGAACATTGCTTATGATTGCCCTGTCAATCTCCCAATTTCATGTTATAATAAAACAAAAAATTAAAGGAGCAATGACAACCATGCCAGAAATATTATACGAAATCCCAGTCAACGACATTTTTGACCGCCCGTGCGAGTGCCCGGTCTGTGCCATGAAAAAAAAGCTTGATGATGACGAAGTTGCCTTTGCCATGGGTCCTAGTTATATGGAAGATGACATCCGGCTGACTACGGACAAAATCGGATTCTGCGCCCACCATATGCAGATGATGTATGATTTTGAAAACCGCCTCGGTCTCGGTCTGATTCTGAATACCCATATGCAAAACATCATAAAGAATGTCGAAACACTGCAAAAAAAGAAACGGAACGGCTCCAAACGCTTATTTGCGAAGGATACCTGTTCCGCTCTCTCCGATTATATCAAACAGACTACAAGTTCCTGTTTTATATGTGACCGTATAAAAAATACTTTCAAACGGTATTTAGTGACCACTTTATATCTGTACGAGAAAGATTCCGATTTCCGTAAGAAATTTAAAAACAGCAACGGATTCTGTCTCGAACACTATGGTATGCTTTATGACCTTGCACCTTCTCACTTGAGCGGGCAGGTACTTGTCGATTTCACAAGCGATTTAAATGAAATCTTCCTTACAAACTTTAAGCGCGTGCAGGAAGACGTCTCGTGGTTTGTCGACAAACACGACTACCGCAACAAAGAGGCCTCTTGGAAAAACTCAAAAGACTCTCTCCCACGTGCTATGACAAAAGTAAACAGTATCTTATCGGAAAATTGATTACTCCGCTTTGCCTTGAAGTTTCTCCTTCAGGGCAAACGCTTTGTCCTTAATACGGCGCTGGGCATTTCTTGCCACTAACACCTTTGAAACATAGCGTTTTGCTTCATCATTTTTACCAATACGTCTTGCCAGTTCTGCGAGCAGATACATCATTGTATACTGGTCCATGCCACACATTGGGAAATCTTCTTTGGAAAATGCTGCTTCAAAGCCATCATAGGCATTCGAGAGCAATTCCTTTTCTTCGTTAATCAGCTCTGTAACTTCTTCTTTTTTGTAATCGCCCTGCATCAAAAGTTCGCGCTTGCCACGGCAGAGCCATGCCATCTTCAGACAGGTGTAAGCACGCTCACTGCTCTTACCGTTTTTCACAACGGTATTCAAAAGTGCCATCTTATGTCTTGTCAGCGCATCATCATATGTGTAAATCTTTCCTGCTTCCGGCTGATAATGGAAGTTCGCAGAAATTTTTTCCTTGATGTTTTTCGCCTGGCTAGACATCACAAAATTAAAATAGCGGTTCAGTGCTGCATAACCACATTTTGGACAAAGAATCGCATCATACTTCAAGGAATCGACTCCCATATAACGCGGACGCAAATCCGAATCGGCACCAACCAAACGCACCTTACCGGTTCTTACCATACGACTCTTAAACTCATGGTCACATACCGGGCAGGTGTAACTCTTGTCAAAAAGCAGGTCTTCTTCGTTTGTTTCTTTTTTGGCATCCTGTTTTGCCGCTTCCTGCTTTTTCTTCTCGCTGTCGCTTTCCTGATACACATCTACTTTTTCAACATTTTTAAAACCTAAATCCTCCAACCCTGCAAAAATATTAGACATCGTCATCCCCCGTTTCCATCTAAATTTTATTTATTGGGACGATAAGAGCTCTTCAACGATACAATGCGATTAAACACCATATGCTCTGCCGTCGTATCCTTTGTATCCACACAGAAGAAACCAGTTCTCATAAACTGGAACTTATCCCCTGGTTTTGCCTCTTTCAGTGCCGGTTCCATATAGCACTCTTTCAAAATTGTCAAGGAATTTGGATTTACATTTATGGAACCATCTTCATTGTAAACCCCTTTTTCTTCGTCAACAATATTTTCATATAAACGTACTTCTGCTTTTGCCGCTGTATCCGCAGCTACCCAGTGAATTGTTCCTTTCACTTTGCGGCCGGTAAAGCCGGAACCGGATTTAGTCTCCGGGTCATACGTTGCATGAACAACCGTTACATTTCCATCTTCATCGGTTTCGTAACCGGTACAAGTCACAAAATAAGCACTCATCAGACGTACTTCATTGCCCGGGAACAGACGGAAATACTTGCGAGGAGGATCAATCTTGAAATCCTCTCTCTCAATATACAACTCTCTTCCAAATGGCACCTTACGTGTACCAAGTTCCGGATTCTCCTGATTATTCGGAACATCCAAATATTCAATCTTTCCTTCTTCGTAATTATCAATCACAAGTTTAACCGGGTCTAACACTGCCATCATTCGTGGCTGAGACATTTTCAAATCCTCGCGGATGCAGTACTCTAACATTGCAGAATCCACGGAACTGTTTGATTTGGAAACACCACAAAGCTCCATAAACTTGCGAATGGAAGAAGCCGTATATCCTCTTCTTCTAAGAGCAGTAATCGTAACCAGTCTTGGGTCATCCCAACCGTCTACAATACCATCTTCTACCAGTTTTTTGATATAACGTTTACCGGTTACCACATTGGTCAGATACATTTTTGCAAATTCAATCTGGCGTGGCGGCACCTCAAACTCACATTCTTTTACAACCCAGTCATAAAGCGGACGATGATCCTCAAACTCCAGTGTACAAATCGAATGGGTAACACCCTCAATCGCATCCTCAATCGGATGAGCAAAATCATACATCGGATAAATGCACCACTTATCCCCTGTATTATGATGGTGTAAATGTGCTACACGGTAAATAACCGGGTCTCTCATGTTAATATTCGGCGAGGACATATCAATCTTTGCACGAAGCACACAAGAACCATCTTCAAACTCACCATTTTTCATTCCTTCAAACAACGTAAGGTTTTCTTCTACCGAACGGTTTCGGTAAGGACTGTCTTTGCCGGGCTCTTTTAACGTACCGCGGTACTCTCTGATTTCTTCTGCTGACAAATCACAGACATATGCTTTTCCTTTGCGAATCAGTTTCAATGCACATTCATACATATCATCAAAATAATTCGATGCAAAATATACCGGTGGTTTTTCGCCACAAATCCACTCCACATCTTTGCTAATGGAGTCCACAAATTCTTCTTTTTCTTTCTGTGGATTCGTATCGTCAAAACGAAGGTTAAAGGTTCCGCCATATTCCTTTGCCAATCCCTGATTCAACAAAATCGATTTGGCATGTCCAATATGCAGATAACCATTTGGTTCAGGTGGAAAACGCGTAACCACTTTATCATACACGCCCTCCTGCAAATCCTTATCTATTTCATTTTCAATAAAATTTCTTGAAATCACTTCTTCATTCATTTCTGGCATAAAAAAAAGCCTCCTTTGCGTATCTCTCTAAATAATAACACAAAGAGGCTTTTTAGACAAGATTTTATTTGAAATCGTGTCCACCGATGCGAAGTTTTGCATGAGACAGACGCTGACTGAAAAAATGATACTTACTCATCTTAATTTCTTTGCCTTTATAAGTAACACATTTTTCGCCTTCTAAAGCAATTTTTGCCGCCTTCACACATTTGGCACGGGCACCGGATTTATATTTGCCCTGGCTGTATTTTTTCATTTCCTTCTGCCATTTACCGGTACGAACCGGAGTAAACTGTCCACGCTGTTTGAGAACACCCTGAATCGAGTTTGGAAAAGCACCGGATTTTTTACGGTTCATCACAACAATTCCTACCGCTGTCTTTCCTGCTTTGCTCTGGTTTCCTGCCTCACAGAAAATAATCGCAGACATCATTTTTAATTCCTTGCTTGTATAACTTTTTTTCTCAGCAGCCTGTGAAGGTGTTGCCCCGATTAAGATTCCCATCAACGCAAAAACCGCCATCATTCGTACTACTAAAGTTTTCAAAAACATGTTTACACTCCTAACATTTTTATTGGTTACAAAATTGTTATCGACTTGCATCATTTTTGTAACATTTACGTAACAATTGTAACATACTATAACAAAAAATCAACCCTAAATACAAAAAAACCGCCTTCCAAATGCTGGAATCAACGGTTTTTGGTTTGTTTTTACGAAAACTTTTATAATTTATTTAATTATATTTTGTAACAATTGTGTCGAATTTGAGCGAACCACCAAACAAATCGAGGGCACTTCCAATCGTATAATTGACTCTGTTTTTTCCTGTTTTTTGAATTTTCTCAATATCTTCATAACTGCCAATGCCGCCGGCATATGTAATCGGAATTTCACTTTCTTTAGCAAGAATTTTTAACAAATCCTCATCTACACCCGTGCCGGTTCCCTCAACATTTACAGCATGCACTAAAAACTCATCACAGTACGAATGAAGTTTTTCCATCAGTGCTTCATCCAGGCACTGATTAGTAAATTTCTGCCACCGGTCGGTTACAATATAATAAGAATCTCCCTTTTTCCGGCAGCTCAAATCTAAAACCACATGCTCTTTTCCCACCGCTTTCACTAATTGCTCCAGACGGTCAAAACGAATCTCTCCGCCCACAAAAACATACGATGTAACAATGACATGGCTTGCGCCAAAATTCAAAAAAGAAGCGGCATTTTCCGCATGGATTCCACCACCTACCTGAAGGGCCCCCTGCCACGCTAAAAGAGCTCCCTTTGCCTGCATAAGGTCTGCTTCATAATAAGGACTGTCCGCCGCATTTAACAAAATAATATGTCCGCCACGAAGCCCCTTTTCACGATACAAGGCGGCATAATCTGCCGCCTGCATCTCCGAAACAAAATTCTCTTTTGCAAAATCTTTCTCATCTTTTAAACTTCCACCGACAATCTGCTTTACCTTACCATTATGAATATCGATGCATGGTCGAAATTCCATCCTTTTATCCTCTCTTTACAGTCCAAGAATCTTTTCTACGGTCATCTGCATCTCACTCTTGTCGCATACAATATCATGACGAATCGGTGCAGTGCGGATTTCCTCAATTGCTTCCGGAATCTTCACACCGGAAAGAGCATTTAACTCATCTACCAGTTCAAAATCAGTCATGCTGTCATATTTTTCTTTGTCAATGGCATCCATAACACTGCGGGTAAACTTGTATGGACTTGCCGTAGAAGCAATTACTGTCTTTAAGCCGGCATCCTTTGCCTTGTCATAATAAACACAGGAAGCAACCGACGTATGTGTATCCATGATATAACCGGCTTTATCAAACACCTTCTTAATGTTTGCTGCAGTTTCAGCTTCTGAAGCATAACCACCAACAAAGCAGGATAATTTCTCCATCATTTCCTTGGTAATCGTATATTCACCATTGTTTGAAAGTGCATCCATAAACACTTTTGTCTGTGCTGCATCCTCACCGGTAATGCGGTAAATCAAACGCTCTAAGTTGCTTGAAATCAAAATATCCATCGACGGAGAAGATGTCAAAATAAATTCTCTCTTTCTGTCATAAGTCCCTGACTGGAAGAAGTCAAACAATACTTTGTTCTCATTCGATGCGCAGTACAAAGTCTCAATCGGAAGCCCCATATTTTTTGCATAGAAAGCTGCCAATATATTACCAAAGTTTCCGGTTGGAACAACTACGTTCATCTTCTCACCGCAGGTAATTTCACCTTGTTTGAGAAGCTGACCATACGCATATACGTAGTAAACAATCTGTGGTACCAAACGTCCAATGTTAATAGAATTGGCAGAGGAAAACTGATATCCTTTTGCATTCATGCGCTCTGCTAAATTTTTTGAGTGGAACATCTCTTTTACGCCGGTCTGGGCATCATCAAAGTTTCCAATAATTCCTACTACATTTGTGTTTTCTCCTTTTTGTGTCAGCATCTGTTTCTCCTGAATCGGGCTGACACCGTTTTTCGGATAGAACACAATAATACTTGTTCCCGGAACATCCGCAAAACCAGCCAGTGCAGCTTTTCCTGTATCACCGGATGTTGCAGTCAAAATAACAATTTCATTTTTAACACCATTTTTCTTTGCTGCCGTTGTCATCAAATATGGCAGAATCGAAAGTGCCATATCTTTAAAGGCGATTGTCTTTCCATGGAACAATTCCAAATAATAAGCGCCATCTTTTTTAACAAGCGGAGCAATTTCCTTGGTGTCGAATTTATCATCATAGGCACCATTAATACAATGCTTTAATTCTTCCTCGGTAAAATCTGAAAGAAACAGCTTCATAACTTCATAAGCGGTTTCCTGATATGTCATATCAGCAAGTTTTTCAAGCGGTACTTCAAGTGCAGGAATCGAATCCGGCACAAATAATCCACCGTCGTCTGCAAGCCCTTTTAAGATTGCCTGCGATGCTGTCACTTTGTCACTATTGCTTCTTGTACTCTTGTACATGATACTCATAATCTCTCCGTCCTTTTCTCTAAACTCATTTCGGTAAAACAAAACTAAACATAGAATACCATGAAATGTCAATTTATACAAGACTGCAAATTACGTGTTTTAGCGAAAAAATTCGTGACAGCCGTATTCGCATATTTTGGTGAGTTCTCTGTCAAACCAGCTGACATTGGAAGAATCAGAGCCGGCGCGGTACATAAAATACAATGCTCCGTTTGTATTATCTTTTTCCTTTAACGCCTTTTCTACCGCTTTTTTTGTCCGTGCTGACACCTTTACGCGGTAGTAGCTGCCGTTTGACACCGGCGAGAACTGACGGCTGGCAAAAACGATTTCACGCACAGAGTTCGGAAATTTTTCGGATTTCATACGGTTTAATATCACATTTGCTACCATCTGACGTCCCTTGATTGTCTGGTCGCCGGATTCTGCCTCCACAATCCTCTCTAAAATCCTTCTCGCCCCATGCTCCAGATTCACCCGGTATCTCACAATTGTTTTTACCGTGCGTCTCTGCTTTTCATCTTCCTGTGCATTCATACGTCTTTCATCCATATCTGTTTCTGTGACGCCCTGATAACAAAACTGATTATTTTCCACCAGTGCTGCCATCTTCTCTGATGACTTTCGCACCAAAGTTATATCTTTCTTTACCTGCTTATTCTGATTCTGTGGATACCAGCCAATGGAAAGGGCCGAAACCAACAGACAATAAACGAAAAACAATATTTTCTTCTTTTTAATCATTTTCCTTTCCTCCTAGTATCAAATATATGTTGTTATTACATAATTATTACAATTTTGTTACGTTTTTATTCACAATATTGCAATAATTCAAAAAATCGCATACAATGATAGCAGATTTTAAACATAGGAAAGGAGCATCCGTATGCTGCCCGGTGTATATCAAGCGAAAAAAAAAGACAACACCATATATTTTCGAAGTTCGATTACCTACAGTGGAAAGCATATCAGCCTTGGCAGCTTTGACACGGAAGAAAAGGCACACGAAGCTTACCTTTACGCCGGCAGACTGCTCGCAGGAAAGGAAATAACGCTGACTTCATATAAAAAGGAAAATCCGGTGCTCTCCTTTTCCAAATGGGTTAGTTTAATTAATTTTCGGGATAATGGTATTTATATTAAGACACCGATTTATTTGTTCCAGAAATATTTTCATTATTATTTTTCGCCGGAAAATTATCTGATTTTTGATACGGACGATTTATTTTATTACTCCACCCGCACCATAAGCCGCCGCGGAGGACATCTTTTTGTTGCCGATTACGGAATGCAGGTGAATATTTTATCCCGCTATGGCATTAAAAATTACGCCGTAGCCGGACGTGATTATCTGTTTGCCAACGGAAACACAAGAGATTTCCGCTATGAAAATCTTGTAATTATCAACCGCTATCACGGCGTATGCCAAAAAACAAAACAGGGGCAGATTTATTATGAAACAAAAATTCACTGGAACGGTGATTTTTTAGTTGGACGCTATGAAAATGAAATAGAAGCTGCCATTGCCTATAACAAAGCAGCTTCCACTCTTTTAAGAAAAGGATATCTGAAAGATTATCCGGTTAATTATATTGAAGAACTTTCCGATTCGGAATACCGCTCCCGCTATCAGGTAGTGGATATTTCCGACAAAATCAAAGTTCTTAAATCGCTCCTTTAATAAACAGCACCATAAACAAAAGAATCATAATACCATTCAGCACTGAGCCAACCGCCGGTGTCACATGGTAAATATCTTCTTCTTTGTTGCAGCGAACCGCAAGCACAAATCCAATGATACTAAGTACCATCGTTGCAAGACCGAGCGCACCAATTTCCATTCCTGCCCTGCCTTTTGCATGTCCGGACACAATGCAGAGTGTCAAGAGAATAATAATCGAAAGGACACCCAGTACCACCGAAATAATTCCATGTTTCGGATGTTTCTTATCACTAAAACGTATTCTTTTCCGATTTCCAAAACGTACTTCCATATTCGGTCTCCTTTCACTTTCTTCCGAGTGCACGAATGATTTTTTTTGAAAGATAATAACAAATATACCCCAAAATAACACCAAACGTATTTAGACACAAATCATCGACATCAAAACATCCCACTTTTGTCACGAGCTGGATGGTTTCCACGACAAGACTGAAGGCAAATCCAAGGAACGTAACAAACAGTCCGCTTCTAAAATAATGCCCTTTAAAATGAACACCTTTTCGCTGTTCTCTGTATAGTACCGGGACCAGAAAGCCAAATGGCATAAATACCACAACATTTCCTAATAGATTAATAGCAAAGTATACCATGCCAATCTGCTCCCTGTACATCAGATACCGTTTAATTTCCCGGAACAACTCCAGATTGTACTGATAGGTAGTATACGGCTCATTGCGTCCATATTCCTCACTAAAGAAGAGAAAATAGACCAATAAAATCATATAACAGATAAAGCATACCGTTAATAAATTGCTTATGAACCGTTTCATCTTTTCCTCCTAAAAACACAACCAAAATCTATCTTACTGTCTTAAAGCTACTCCTAAGTTTTCCAGTTTCTTTAAGATTTTATCCATGACAGCCGATACATCTTTATCCTCTAGCGTACGGTCTTTGGCACGGAAACGAATGGAATATGCCAGTGATTTTTCATCTTTTCCAACATTTTCCCCTTCGTAAATATCAAACAAATGATAATCTTCAAGCAGCTTTCCACCGCTCTTTCGGATTACTTCCTCGATTTGTCCTGCTAATACTGTCTTTTTCATAACGAGAGAAATATCACGTGTTACTGCCGGGAATTTAGCAACGCCCTGATATTTGATATCAAAGTTTGCTTTTTCAGCTAATTTTGCAACATCCAGTACAGCAACATATGTCTTTGTTCCCAGATTATAATTATCTGCCACTTCCGGATGCACTTCCCCCAGATAGCCAAGGACTTCTCTATCCATCATTATATCCGCTTTTCTTCCAGGATGCAAATAGGAATGTTCTCCTTTTGGCTCATAAGTAACACCTGTTGTAATACCAAGTCTGTCAAGAATTGCTTCCACACAGCCTTTCATATCAAAGAAATCGCCCTGTCCGTACATACCAAGTGCTAACATCATTTTTTCTTCCGGCAGTTTGGTAAGCGGAAGGGATTCCGGCAGATATACATTTGCCATTTCATACAAACGCACATCTTTGTTGCGGTGATTATAGTTTGTCGAAAGCGAGGTAAGCATACCGTTTAACGGTGTTGTACGCATGATACTGTAATCCACTCCAAGCGGATTGGAAATTTCAATTGCCTTGCGAAGCTCATCCCCTTTTGGAATCAGCAGTTTATCAAATGCTTTCGGGCTTTCAAAAGAATAAGTCATTCCTTCCGAAAAACCATACGACTCAATCACATTACGAATCATATTGCAAATGCTTGTCTGGTAGGAAACACCGCCCTGTGTTGCCTCACCGCTTGGAAGCGTTGTAGGAATCTTATCATAACCATAAAATCTTGCTACTTCCTCTGCCAAATCGGCAAGGCGCAGAATATCCTGACGCCAAGTTGGAACATGAACACATTTCTTTGCCTTATCCGGTACAAGATCAACCATTTCCCAATATTTACACATCTCATCTTCGGAAACATCAATACCAAGTAATGCGTTGATTTTACCAACATCATAAGCCACATCAATCGGCTCTTTTTTCTCCGGATAAACGTCCACACAGCCACCGACAACTTCACCGGCACCTAATTCTTCAATCAACTGACAGGCACGGTTCATCGCTTCCATCGTAGTATTCGGGTCTAAGCCTTTTTCAAATTTTGCCTGTGCGTCGGTTCGCATACCGATTTTTTTACCGGAAAGACGAATGTTTGTACCGTCAAAGCAGGCAGCCTCAAACAGCATCGTCTTTACATCGTCCGTAATTTTGGAATTTTCACCACCCATGATTCCGGCAAGTCCAACGGATTTTTCACCATCACAAATCATAAGAATGGAAGAATCCAGTTCTCTCTCCTGACCATCGAGTGTCTGGAATTTCTCACCGGCTTCTGCTCTCTTTACTACGATTTTATGACCGGCAATTGTATCTAAGTCATACGCATGCATCGGCTGCGCATATTCCTGCATTACATAGTTTGTAATATCTACGATATTGTTAATCGGACGGATTCCGCTTGCTGCCAGTCTGCGCTGCATCCACTCCGGCGATGGTTCAATCTTAATATTCTTTACCACGCGCGCCACATAACGGGAACACAAATCCGGTGCCTGAATTTCAACGGAAATGTAATCCTCTGTCTTTTCATCATTTCCACTCTCTGTTACAACCGGCGGAACAAATGGTTTTCTAAATGTAGCTGCTGCTTCTCTTGCAATACCAAGAACACCAAAGCAGTCCACACGGTTACTTGTTACTTCATACTCAAAATCGGCATCACGAAGTCCAAGCAAAGCAATCGCATCACTGCCAACCGGTGCATCTTTATATTCCGGATTATCACTGAGAATATAAATACCATCCTCTGCTGCATCCGGATAAAAATCAGTTGAAGAACCAAGTTCCTCAATCGAGCACATCATGCCGTTACTTTCCACGCCACGCAGTTTTCCTTTTTTGATTTTTACGCCACCGGCAACTTTTTTGCCATCATGACCGCCGGCAACACGGCCACCATCTAAAACAACCGGCACTTTCTGTCCTTCTTTTACATTGGAAGCACCTGTTACAATCTGCGTTGTTGTTCCTTCTTCGTCAATTGCCACCTGGCAGACAACCAGTTTATCTGCATCCGGGTGTTTTTCAATTTTCTCAATTTTACCTACAATAATTTTGTCCAAATCTGCATCGAATTTTTCATATCCTTCGACCTTTGTTCCGGACATCGTCATCGCATCCATATATTCCTGCTCTGTACAGGTAAGTTCCGGTACATAAGCTTTAATCCATGATAATGGTGTATTCATTCTTAAACCTCCTTAAAACTGTTCCAAAAATCTCTTGTCATTTTCATACAAAAGGCGCATGTCATCAATCTCATATTTTAAGAGGGCAATACGCTCTAAGCCGACACCAAAGGCAAATCCTGTGTATTCTTCCGGATCAATACCACTCATCTCAAATACATGTGGATGAACCATACCGCATCCTAAAATCTCAATCCATCCCTCACCTTTACAGAAACGACAGCCCTTACCGCCGCATTTGAAACAGGTCACATCCATTTCTGCACTTGGCTCAGTAAATGGAAAATGATGCGGACGGAATTTTACTTTGGTATCTTCTCCAAACAATTTCTTTGCAAACTGTTCCAGTGTACCTTTCAAATCAGCAAAAGTAATATTTTTGTCAATAACAAGTCCTTCAATCTGATGGAATGATGGAGAATGTGTTGCATCGACATCATCACTTCTAAATACTCGTCCCGGTGAAATCATACGAATCGGTAACTTCCCTTTTTCCATCTCGTGTACCTGAACGGAAGAAGTCTGAGTACGAAGTACAATTTTATCGTTAATATAGAAAGTATCCTGCTCATCTTTTGCCGGATGATTTGCCGGAATGTTAAGTGCTTCGAAGTTATAGTAGTCATACTCTACTTCCGGACCTTCGACAACCTCATAACCCATGCCGATAAAGATTTTTTCGACTTCTTCTAAGGCAATCGTGTTTGGATGACGGTGACCCATCTTTCGCTCACGGCCGGGCAAAGTCACGTCGATTACTTCTGCTTTCATTTTTTCCTCGCGGAGTTTGCGCTCAAAAGCAGCTTTCTTTTCCTCTAAACTGCTCTCGATTTTTGCCCGTGCCTCATTCACCATCTGACCAACTTTTGGACGGTCTTCCGGTGCCACATCCTTCATGGACTTAAGAACACTTGTCAGTTCTCCTTTCTTTCCCAAAAAGGCAACCCGGATTTCATTTAATTTATCGAGTTCCCCCGACTGCTCAATTTGAGACATCGCATTGCTTAAAATATGCTCCAATTTTTCTTTCATGATAATCTCCTTTCCCGAAAGATTTCTTTTCTTGTAATTAAAAAAGCCCCTTACAGAGATTTCTCTGCAAGGGACGAATCAACTCGCGGTACCACCCAAATTCTTATCAAAATGATAAGCACTCATAATACGATAACGGATATCAGCCGTCACTTTCTACTTTTGTCTTTTGACCGTTCAAAAGCAAGACTCCGGTGCGAAATTCAACTGCTAACGGAACCTGACAGAACTTACAGCCGATGATTCTGTCTCTCTGAAGGAAATTAACAGTCTGTCTGGCAAATACCAACACCTTCTGCGTCATTTTCATAATGAAACCTTTTACACTTTAGCATATATGGTTGTTCTCTGTCAAGTGTTCGATGGAAGGTTTTTAGTTTTTAGTTTCCGTAATTTAGTAAGAAAAGTTTACATCCTGTGGGTACAAATCTTTTCTTGCTAAATTACTGGAATTCTAAAAACTGGCAACGATTGCTTGGCACAGGCTACTGCTTTAACAAGTCAGTTAGATGGGTTTTCAATCAAAAAAAATTCAACTGAAAAGTTTTGCACTGAGTGGGTTTTGAGTGCGTCGGCAGGTGGCACTGGTAGTTTCAGTGCCCCTGCTGTTACGCACTCAACGAGCGAGAGCGCCCACGAAGTGCAAACTTTTCAGTCGAATTCTTTTCATTAAAAACTACATCTTATTTGATTGTCAAATAGTCAATATAACCATCCCATGTACCATCGTCACTTGTCACAACGAGTTTTACCTCTTGATTGCCAAGTCCGTGTGTTACATTTTTAATCGTATATTCTGCCGGATAACTTCCGCCATAGTAGAACGTTCCTTTTTTCTGACCGCCTACATATAAGTCTACTTGCGCCATCTTTGAGTTGTTTGAACAGCCGCGCAATGTAAATTCATGTGTTCCGTATCCAAAATACTGCGTATATGAACAGGAATCATTGTTTCCATACAAGGCAACACCATTAAATGGAGAGCTGATTTTACTTGCATATGAGCCGCCCAGTGTCATGTCCTCACACTGTACCGTGAGCCCATTCCATGTACTGCTGCTTCCACCGGAAGTATTTCCTCCTGAGCTGCTTCCACCAGTACTTCCACCGGATGTACTTCCCCCAATCGTCAGATTGTTTTTGTAAACATCCGCATAACCGCTGCTCTGGTAACCTTCTACATTCAAAGCTACTTCATAGAGTTTACCCATCGGCATGCCAAGGCTTTCCCATTTTTTAAAGTGTTCTGTCACCGAAATGGTTCCGCTTGTACGTTTGCTTGTACGTACACTCCAGTACTGTTTGAATGTTGTGTTACCGTCAATTGACGGTTGATTGTAACGAGTTGTTTCATATACATCATACGTTCCGCCATCGACTGTAATCTGTCCTTTGGAAGAAGCTCCAGGCGGACGCCAGGTTCCCCAACTGTCTACGATGTAATATTCAACCAACGGGTTTCTGGACCAGCCATATACACAAAGGTAAGAATTTCCTTTTGGCTGGTAGTAACATCCATAATCAATGGAAATGTTACCAATCTGGGAATATGTTTTTGTGCAGTCAAAGGTTTTTCCTTTGCGGAACAACGCATTCCCAATGTTGTCCCACCAGCAGCTGAAGTTTCCACCACCGTTTAAGGTCATGCTTGTATCGCCATAATCCTTCCACAGTGCGTAATCATAACCGTCTTCAACGCCGGTCTTTTCGTTGTAGATCGTCGTAGCTGCCTGAGCTGATACGGAAGGAATCATCATTCCGATGCATAAAAGCAATGCTACAACACCCATAAGTTTGTTTCGTTGCATTTGGCAACCTCCTTTCTCTGACATAAAAATACCACATTTTGGCTATAATGTAAATACTATATTTGTTGATTTTTTATAGTTTTTTGGTTATATGACTATTAGTTTTTGTGCAAATTGCATGCATTTTATGTTGATTTTTCCCCGAGAATTGCATATACTTAGCACAGCAAAGAAGAAAGGAGTCATTCGATGGAAACAAATAACCTTTATATCTGGTCCATAAAAAATATTAAAAGCAATCGCATTTCCATTCATGCGGCGCAGGTTGCTTTTTTTATCATGGTGTCCTTTTTTCCTTTTTTGATGTTTTTTATTACCTTGTTAAAGCATACTCCCATCAGTGAAGCGGTTCTTCTTGCCTCCGTACAGAAGGTCATTCCTGCCAGTTTAAGTTCCCTTATCTCAACGTGGCTGAATGAATCGTTTGAGGCATCCACAACCATTCTTTCCGCTACCGTTATTTCCGCATTATGGGCCGGTTCAAAAGGGTTTTCCAGTATTGCCTATGAATTGGAAGCAATATATAGTGATGGATTGGATAAACACCGTTCTTTTTTTTCAAGGCGTTTTCATTCCATCTTAGATACCGTTTTATTTACAATTATGATTATTATCAGCTTAATTCTTCTTGTTTTTGGCAACCAGATTATCCAGTTGATTAATCGCTTTCTGCCGTTTATGCAGCACATGACATTACTTTTGTTTTTGCTGCGCTCGGCATTTTCTCTGTTACTGTTTACGATTTATTTCGCCTTTTTGTACTATTTTATACCGGGCCGCCATGCGCTGTTTAGGGAAGAACTTCCGGGTGCCATCCTATCTTCCTTTCTCTGGATTTCGTTCTCATATCTGTATTCTCTTTATGTGGATACCTGGGGCACGATTTCATCGATTTACGGCAGTTTGACATCCATTGTCTTTTTGATGTTATGGCTTTATTTCTGCATCACTTTTCTTTTTCTTGGTGCACTTTTAAACAAATATCTGCAAACCTACCACAGCATTCACCCCATCAATGACCTCAGACGGATTTCTGATATTGTAAAATACTACCTAAAAAGTAAAATTTGAGTATTTCCTCGCACTTTTTTCCCTGAGCTGCCATTTGATTGGCACCGTTCTGGCTCATCCCAACGCCATGTCCATAACCGCCTCCGGTGAAAATATAAGAATCTCCCTTTTTTTCTATTGTAAAATATCCACTCGGCAGACAACTAAGTCCCGATACCTCTTTTTTATCTTTTCTTAAATAAATTAATTTCTCTCCGCCAAACAAATTTCTTAAATTATATTCTGTGTAAATCCGCAATGTGTTTTTGCTCCCCGTAATTTGCGCCATCACTGCCACACCGCTTTTTCCTCTTTTTAGAATTTCTACTTTTTTGATTTCTCCTAACTCTGTCTGTCCGGTACTGAAAAATGTTCCATCCTTTTGTTTTGTTTGAATCTGTGTCGGATTTTTTTCATACCGGCTTTTTATCTTTTCGGAAATAAATTGCTGCAATTGTTTTTCAGACACGGTTGTCCGCCAGCGATACCATGGCGAATTGGCATCATAACTTTTTGTTTCATCTTTCAAAAATTCAGAAAAATCCGCTTCTTTCTGCAAATCCAGTGTTTTCCTACTATCTCCTAACAACACGCACGGCATAAGATAACTTCTGTCTTTTTTCGCAAACCATACCTCCTTAATCCCGGCAGAAACTCCTGCAGAAACAGAATAAAAATAAGTTTCTGCCACTTGGTTTTCTGCAAAAACAACCTGACCTTTTGTTTCATTAACTGCTGCAATGGACGCAGCATCCTCACGCAGATTGTTATACACCTGGAATGCCACACTGTCGTCGACGTGCGCACCTAAAGCTGCCAGCCTTTTTCCCGCCATCTGCTTGATGGCATAACTTCTAGCGCATACTGCCTGCGCTTTCAATGCCTCCTTTTGATATTCAGTCGGCATTTCACTTGGCACAACACTATATAAATATTCCTCTAATGGCAGCTCATTGATTATATGTAATGCCTTGTCCACCAAATCAATTTCAAAAATGCCCCGGTACTCCGGATGTCCATACTGCTTATTTACACTCTCTACCCGGATTTTACCACCCGAATCCGGTATCACCACGATATGTTCTTTCACGTTTTGTGCCGTCAGTTTTTGCTTTTCTGATGCATCAAAATGTGTCTTCTTCTTTCCTGCAGCCACGGTATACCCGGTTGTTCCTGAAAGCGTAACACTTGAGAAATCATAACTGTGATTTTTGTCATTTTGTAAAATCACACGAATATTAACCGTTTTCTCTTTCTGTTCATATAGCAGCACCGCACAGATTTTCCCGGATGCCGCAACATATTTTGCTCCCGACTCACCTACCGATAATTCGTTTGCTTCCCCCGGTATCACTGTACCATCACTTTTCAGATGATAAACACAAAATTCTGCATCCAGCGAAACAAAACCATAATTTTCAATCTGCAGTTTTTTATCCATAATACGCAGAATTTTCCCTTGGATCATATCTGGTTTTTTCCGAACTTTTACAACTTTTCCCTGTTCTTCAATCAAGTCTGCTACCCCGCTTATTTTTTCTTTGGAAACAGCAGAACGAAGCTGCCACGTTTTTTTCTGCCCACGCCAGATTCCCTCAACTTTCTGTTGTTTTACGTCGGTTATGTACACATTGCGATACTCTTTTTTTGTTTTTACGACGCGACTCTCCCGAAAGGACTGAAACAGCCACAATCCGGCTACACAAAAAAACACAAGAAAAAATACAACAATTACTCTGCCTGTCCTTCTCAAAATAAAAATCCCCCTTTGCATTATAGTTTATGCAAAGAGGGTTATATATATTACCATTCAATGAGCATTGCGCCCCAAGTTAATCCACCACCAAAGCCTGACAAAATAATTTTATCTCCTCGCTCTAATAAATGATTGCGGTTTAACTCATCAAGTAATATCGGAATACTTGCAGACGATGTATTTCCATAACGGTCAAGATTCATCGGAAACTTATCAATGTCCACCTTTAATCGTTTCGCAATCAGTTCCAAAATTCTGACATTTGCCTGATGCAGTACAAAGAATTTAATGTCATCTACATCCGTTTCTGTTTTTTTCAAAATCTGCTTCACACAACGTGGCACCATGGTAACGGCAAACCGGAACACTGCCTGACCATCCATGCGGATATAGTCTTTTTTTCGTTTAGAATTATGAAATGGATTTTGAATTCCACGACCTTTACACGTAAGTACATCACCCTGTGTACCATCTGATCCGGTCACACTGGCAATCAGTCCTCCTACATTAGAATCATCTTTTTGAACAATCGCAGCCCCTGAGCCATCTCCAAACAAAATGCAGGAACCTCGATCTGACCAGTCCACCTCTCGAGATAGAGTCTCAGCACCAGCCACAAGGACTGTTTTTGCCATTCCCATTTCAATATAAGCATACGCCGTATTTAAGGCAAATAAAAATCCGGAACACGCAGCATTAATATCAAAGCAAGTTGCCCGTATCGCGCCAATTGCTCCCTGTACCGAACAGGATGTACTTGGCACATACGTATCCGCCGATACCGTGGCTACAATAATCATATCTAACTCATCGGCTCCTATCCCTGCATTTTCCAGTGCAGCCTCTGCCGCATGAGCAGCCATATAAGTCGTTCCTTCTTTTCCATTTGAGAGATGTCTTTCTTTTATACCGGTTCGCTGTCGAATCCACTCATCATCTGTATCCACAATGGTTGACAAAAAGTTATTATCCGCTACTTTTTTTGGAAGGTAGCTGCCGGTTCCTATAATTCTGACTGACATAACATTTCCCCTTTATCCTAAATTCAAACATTGTATAGTATAAAGCCTTACTACGCCACTTGTCAATCGTAGTCATCAATACTACGTGTTGGCATTTTTCGGACTACTTTTTGTCTTATTCATTAAATTATTGTATGAAACCGCTCATAAAAAATACGTTTAAACACCCGGTACGCAACATCATAAACAAGCCATCCGATCACACCGGCAGGAATTAACAGTGGGTAAAAAGCTGCCATTTTCTGCATCGCATCTCCAAATAAAAGTTTTGGAAAAAAGAATATCATCGGAACATATATCAAAAGGAATATCACAAGCCTTATTACACAGTGAGCCCATTCTTTCAGATTCTTTTTTTGCATCAGTAAAAAAATTCCTTCTGATAAAAGTATGTAAGCAGCAAGTGCAAGATATAAAATCACATGCATCTTATTCGGATTCACAAAAAAGTCCAGTGCTGCACAAACAAAATAAAAAAGGATTCCCTCTTTGATTCCAAAGCGAACTACAATAATTCCTAACAGATATGCCGCCAATGCCGTAAAAAACACAGTATTGACAGAAATAACAGTACCAAGCACCGTAAAAACCGTGCTCAGTGCTGCGAATACGCCTAATATTGCTATTTTCTTCGTCTTATTTACATGCATGAGCACAAATCTCCTCCCATACATTCACAACAAGAATCTGCAATCCACAAATCACAACAGGGATTGCCGGTTCCGCATGCACTGCCGCCACCGTAGCTTCCATAGCCACCGTAACCGCCATAGCCGCCATAACCACCGCCAAATGGACTTCCACCAAACGGACTTGCACCGCCTCCGCGCTGCAGCTGCTGATAATACTGCTGGTATTCAGGATTAGAAGGGTCTAACTCGACTGCCTTTTTGGCATAATCCATCGCAACCACATTATTTCCCAAGCCAAGGTTTGCATACGAACTGAAATAATACCATCTGGCACTTCTGTTTTCCATACTGTTTAACACGTTAATCGCCTCATTAAAACGACGTGCCCGGATGTAATTCATCGCAGCCATCAGATACTGGTCTTCTTCGGTATATTCTCCGCCATCACCGTAACCGCCGTAACTTTGATTTGTCTTACCGGAGCGCTCATTGACAATCTGGTTATAAGCTTCCTGTACTTCGCGGAATTTTTCTTCCGCCCAGTTTTTCTGCGATTCATCCGAATAGGAATCCGGATGATATTTCCGGCTTAATGTGCGGTATGCCTTTTTAATCTCGCGATCCGTTGCTCCTCTTGTCACTCCTAATACTGAATATGGGTCTCTTGTCATCATTTCCTCCGTTTCTTTTCATCCGTCACCCAGACACCTTCGTATAAAATATTTCTTAAAATCGGTAAATCCTGTTCCAGTGGTAACTTTTCAAACTCGGCAATTGCCATCCGAAGTGTTCCATCTAGCATTTCTCTTATTGTTTCTTCTAAGTCTTCTTCTCCGATTCGATTCATAAACGGATTATAGCATCCTTTTTTTTCGTCGTCTGCCAAATCCATAAAGGCATCCATCATATAAATAAATTTGCCAAGGTAAAAACCAAAAGCACGTAAAATCTCCTGAAAAGCATCCTCTTTCCAAACAAACAATTCTGCCATCAGACTGCCAAACGGTCTCGCTGCCGCATCAATATCCTGACAGTTTTCTTTCTCCAATTCTGCGAGTTCTTTTAATGCTTTTTCAATTGCCTCAGCTTGTCTTTTATGCTTTTTTTCAATCTTTTTCTTTTTTGCAGCAAATACCTTCATGCCAAAAAAACCACTTATTTTTCTCTCGTCATCCCAATCATCTTTTAAGTGGTCATACGTCAAAAGAATATTCATATCCGACGCATAAACCGACACTTCATTCTGTATCATATACTGCTTCTTTGCCGGATGAATCAGACAGCGCTTTCTCATTTCTTCTTCTTTCGGTTCATATAAAGAACTTAATAAAATCACAAGAAATGTCATATCATAGGTAAGTGTCATCTGTCCGCGCCTGCCATGGTTTTCCAAAAGTGTATGACACAGTCCGCAGTAATATCCTTTGTATCTGGCAAATTCTCTTATCTTTAATTCCGGTTTATTTGCCGTTACATAACCAAACATCCAGTTTCTCCTATAAACGGTAATAACTCAGACACATGGAACGTCTCTAACTCATCACGTTTTCTTAATAAATTCAAACCGGCATTTCGGACACGAAATCGCGATTTTTCCACGCCCCTTTGGCACACGAATGGTCTGATGGCACTTCGGGCATCGATATAACTTTTTCGTTCCACTCCGCTCTTTCATACGAAGTCTGCAAAACTTAAAGTAGTTTTTTACCGGGTTCCAAAATTTCAAAAATTTCTGATTTTCTCTCTGGCGGTTCACAATATTTCTCGAAAAGCAGCGGAAGAAATAAAGTACAATCACAAGCATACTAACAAGCGCAAATACCGGCGCCGCCACCGTTCTTATGAAAATCCGCTGTAACACAAATAATAGTAAATACACGACAAACAAGAAGTTTCCAAACTGATCATTTCCATATCTGCCATACATCATCCGTCGAAGCCAATTCATATCATCACATCCTTTCACCTGTCCCATATGAAATAAAACATACTAAAGGATACACCTATTTTGTGAACTTCCTATGAATCTGTTACATATTATTTGCTTTCTTCCATTTAAAATACTGGATAGTATAAAACAAAGAAATTAAAATCCATACGACAAATAAAATAATAAGTGCAGTGTTAAATACGCCCATGGAACCGGAACCAATCAGCAGATTTTTTCCAATAAACAAAATAGCAATAAAGGCAGCACACACCCAACAGCTTATCATTTCACTCTTACGGTTACGAATCGCACGTGGTTTACTCATAATAATACACATCCTTTACATAATAATCCATTGTTTTGCCCTGAGTAATATCCTATAATAGAATTAAAAAAAAATCAAGGAGCGTTTATCTATGAACGAAAATATGAGCGAAAACACAAGGGCACTGGGATTTTTACCTCCGCTCGGATGGAATTCTTGGAATACATTTACATGGGATATTAACGAATCCCTTATTTTTGAAATTGCAGACTGTATGGTAAAAGACGGCTATAAAGATGCCGGCTACGAATATCTTGTTATCGATGACTGCTGGAGTCTGAAAGAACGGAACGAAAACGGTCATCTAGTTGCCGACCCTAAAAAATTCCCACATGGCATGAAGGCGGTTGCCGACTACATCCATGACAAGGGACTGAAGTTTGGTATGTATTCCTGTGCCGGCACCCACACCTGTGCCGGATATCCGGGAAGCTTTGAACATGAATTTGAGGATGCAAAGCAATTTGCGGATTTTGGTGTCGATTATCTCAAATACGATTTCTGCTTTAAGCCAAGACATATGTCCGGAGAGCTTCTTTATAAACGGATGAATTTGGCTCTTCGAAATTGTGGACGCCCAATTTTATTTTCTGCCTGCAACTGGGGTGAGGATAACGTACATAACTGGATTCGCGAATCCGGTGCCCATATGTACCGCTCCACACCGGATATCCAGGATAACTGGGAATCGATTCAAAAAATCGCCCTGTCCCAAATTGAAAAAGAAGCGTTCACCGGTTCCTTCTGCCACAATGACATGGACATGCTGGTGGTTGGTATGCACGGTGGCAGTAACGATGATTTTATCGGTTTCATCGGTGGCTGTACCGATACGCAGTACAAAACCCACTTTGCTCTCTGGGCTATGATGGGTTCCCCTTTGATGATTGGATGTGATATCAGAAAAGCCACACAGGAGACAAAAAACATTCTGTTAAACCGTGATTTAATTGCCATTAATCAGGATGCCGAATCTCGTGGAGCTTACCGTGTCCGTGTCGAACCTCAATGGTTCCATGAGGATGAAGCCTTTGTACTGGTAAAAGTTTTGTCGAATGGCGATTTGGCAATCGGGCTTTTCAATCTCAGCGACACAAATCGTGAATTAACAATTCAATTCTGGGATTTGGGGCTTCCTTACGCTTCCGGCATAGCACTGTCTATGTACGACTGCCACGAGCACAAAGAACTCGGTACTTTTAAAGAAAGGTTTGCCGTAACGGTGCCATCCTGCGACTGTATGGTCGTTCGTGCAAAATTGGTGTGAGTATGGATTCATGTCGAAACTTATGTAAAAAATGTGCAAAAAAACTTACCTCCGATGAAAAAGCAATTTACTTAAAATTAGTGGACCGCACAGCATCCCGTTTTCTCTGCCTGGACTGCCTTGGCGAAAAAATGGGATGTGGGCGCGAGCCTCTTGAAAAAAGAATCCGTTATTATCGGGAAAGCGGCAATTGTGTATTATTCCGTTAAAAAAGGAGTTTCTCCTCTTCATACAAACCAAGAGGAGAAACTCCTTTTTTATTTTGTTAAATCATGATTATTTTTTAATCAACAATGATTTTCCGGTCATCTCAGCCGGCTGTTCCATACCCATCATCTCAATCATAGTTGGAACGATGTCTGCCAAGCATCCGCCTTCACGAAGTGTATAATCTTCATCGTAATTTACAAGAACGAACGGAACCGGGTTTGTTGTATGAGCAGTGAATGGTTCGCCATCTTCGTCCAGCAGTTTCTCTGCATTTCCGTGGTCAGCACAAATAAACATCTGTCCATCCACATCCAAAATGGCATCCACTGTTTTGCCAACACATTCATCAACTACCTCAATTGCTTTTATCGCTGCTTCCATGATACCAGTATGACCTACCATATCCGGATTTGCGAAGTTTACGATAATGACATCGTATTTATCCGAACGAATCGATTCTACCAGATTGTCGCAAACTTCATAGGCACTCATCTCCGGCTGCATATCAAACGTAGCTACTTTTGGAGAGTTTACAAGAATACGGTCTTCTCCTTCAAACTGCTTCTCTTCGCCGCCATTAAAGAAAAATGTAACATGTGCATACTTCTGTGTCTCGGCCAGACGAAGCTGTTTTTTACCATGTTTTGCCAGATATTCACCAAATGTCATTTTTAATTCTTCCGGTGGGAAGGCAACTAATACATTTGGCATCTCGGCATCATACTGTGCCATGCAGACAAACGTGAGTGGGAAATATCCGTTTCTTCTCTCAAATCCGGTAAATTCCGGATCTACAAAAGCTCTTGTCAACTGTCTTGCACGGTCCGGACGGAAGTTAAAGAAGATTACACTGTCATTTTCATGAATCATACCATTTTTATCAACAACAGTAGGAAGCATAAACTCGTCCGTTACATCATTCGCATACGAATCTTTGATTGCCTGTACCGGGTCATCTGCCTGTACACCTTCACCATATACCAAAGCAGAATATGCTTTTTCCTCACGGTCCCATGCATTATCACGATCCATCGCATAAAAACGTCCGGAAATCGTAGCAACAGAACCAACACCGATTTCTTTAATCTTAGCAACTAATTCTTCCATATACTCGGCTGCGGATGATGGTGGAACGTCACGTCCGTCAAGGTAAGCATGAACATATACCTTTTCCAGTCCGTTTTTCTTTGCCATTTCCAAAAGGCCGTATAAATGCTCCATATGGCTGTGCACACCGCCCGGTGACAACAGTCCCATCAAATGAAGTGCACTGTCATTTTTTTTGCAGTTTTCCATAGCGGCAACAAGTGCTTTATTCTCAAAGAAATCGCCATCCTGAATTGACTTTGAAATTTTAACAAGCATCTGGTATACAATTCTTCCGGCACCCATGTTGGTGTGTCCGACTTCAGAATTTCCCATCTGTCCGTCCGGCAGACCAACTGCCATACCGCTTGCTTCGCCCTGAACAAAAGGATACTTTGCAATCAACTTATCCATAACCGGCGTTTTCGCCTGTTTTACAGCATTTCCTTCTGTCTTATCACTTAATCCATATCCATCTAAAATCATTAATACCGTTGGTTTCTTACTCATATTTCCTCCGTTCTGAAGTTCTTTTCACTTCTAACTGTATTTTCCTGCCAACATCCTATTATAATGGAGTTTGCAGTAGAAATCAATGATAACTTGCTTCAATAAATCTAACCTCGGTTCTGTGCATCTACCAAGTTTTCACTCTGATACATCTTGCGCAGTTTTGGTTTCTCAATTTTACCGGTTGGGTTTCTCGGTACATCTGCAAAGAAAATCTTACGAGGTCTCTTATAACGTGGAAGTCCTTTGCAGAACTCATTCATCTCATCTTCCGTGCAGACAGCCCCCGGAACCAGTTCGATAATCGCTGCTGCAATCTCTCCCAAACGGTCATCTTTTAGTCCGATAACAGCCACATCCTTTACTGCCTCATGTTTGCTCAGATAGTTTTCAATCTGAACCGGATACAAGTTTTCACCACCACTGATGATAACATCTTTTTTGCGGTCAACCAGATAGATAAAACCATCTTCATCCATCTCCGCCATATCACCGGTGTAAAGCCAGTCGCCGTGAAGAACTTCTTTTGTTGCCTCTTCATCGTTATAATAACATTTCATCACGCCGGGACCTTTAACCGCGAGCTCACCGACTTCACCTTGTTTTACTTCATTTCCGTCGGTGTCAATAATTTTTGCCTCCCAGCCATATCCGGGAACACCGATAGCGCCGACTTTATGGATATTTTCCACGCCAAGATGAACGCAGCCCGGTCCAATCGACTCACTTAAACCATAGTTCGTATCATACTGATGATTTGGAAAATACTCTTTCCAGCGGCGGATTAAGCTCTGTGGAACCGGCTGTGCACCAATATGCATCAGACGCCACTGGGATAATTCATAATCATCGGGGTTTAATCTTCCACTGTCAAGTTCCACGAGAATATCCTGTGCCCAAGGAACCAAAAGCCAGACAATTGTACATTTCTCATTAGAGACTGTCTCCAAAATTGTTTTCGGGCTTACCCCCTTCAAAAGCACTGCCTTGCTTCCTGTCAAAAGACTGCCAAACCAGTGCATCTTCGCTCCGGTATGATACAGCGGCGGAATACATAAGAACACATCGTCATGTGTCTGTCCGTGATGCTTCTGCTCGACTTTACAGGCATGCATCAAACTTTCATGATTATGTAAAATTGCTTTCGGAAATCCGGTTGTTCCGGAAGAAAAATAAATTGCCGCATCATCTTCGTCAGAAATTGGGATTCCCGGTGCTAAACTTGCACAGTTTGCCGTCAGTTTATCATAATCTTCCGCAAAGGACGGGCAGTCGCCTCCCACATAAAACAAAAGACGGTTCTGACTGATTTTATCGGCAATTTCTTCCACACGACCGATAAATTCCGGACCAAACACTAAAACATCTACCTCCGCCAGATTCAAACAATATTCAATTTCATCCGGTGCATAGCGGAAATTAAGCGGCACCGCCAGTGCTCCGGTCTTTAATATACCAAAATAAATCGGAAGCCATTCCAAGCAGTTCATCAATAAAATCGCCACTTTGTCCCCTTTTCCAATCCCTCTGCTGATTAAAAGCTGTGCAAAACGATTGGCTTTTTCGTCAAATACATGCCATGTAATTTCCCTGCGGTAATGACACATCGGACTTGACTCGATTAATTCATAATCCCTCCATGTTACTCTTCTTTTCTCCTGAATATCCGGATTAATCTCTACAAGACTCACTTCGTTCGGATATTTTTTGGCATTTGCCTCCAATAAATCTGTAATTGGCATTCCCTTTATCCTCCATTTCAAAATACAAAAACTATCTATATCATATCGCATTTCCACTGATTTAGCAAGGATATCGCCTCGTCAATTTCGTCCACTGCATAGTCGCAAATCAAATCAAAGTCTTCTTTTGCATAATTCCACTTTGGTTCTCTTACTAAAACCGTCTGAAAACCACCTTTTTTTGCTCCCAAAACCGCCGGCAGAATATCTTCAAACACAAAACAGTTACCAGGATTTACTCCCATCTTCTCTGCCGCCTTCAAATAGACATCCGGGAACTCTTTTCCTCTTTTTACATCCCCTGTTTCCGTAAATGAATGAAACCAGTCGTAGATTCCTAAATTTTTTAGGCACGGCTCAAACAAAGAAGCACTGTTTGAGGTTGCAACCGCCATTTTAATATCCTGCTTCTTTAGCCACAAAAGAAGTTCTTTTACCCCTTTTTTTAGTTTTACATCATGAGCATACGCATCTCTTGCCATCGCATCCCATTCCGCCATCACGTCTTCCTTAGTCTCCTGCAGCGAAAAACGCTTGATGGTATATTTCGCCACCTCTTCAAACCCCATCGCCATAATTGCCGTGGAATAATCTTTTGGCACTTCAAATCCTCGTTTTTTCAAAAAATCGGTATCAATCTGCGACCAGACCCATGTCGAATCTAACAACGTGCCATCCAAATCAAATATGACTCCTTCTATCTTCACCGTATCCCTCCCTTCTTTTTTTATCTTTTACCAGTATAACAGAATTTCCCCTATCTTTCCATGGCTTTTATAACCATCTGAGCGATTTTTTTATGTCCTTTTTCACTGGGATGCGGGTCAATTTCCCTTCCCTTGAAAGAAAGATTGACCATGGATTCCTTCTCGCCGTCAAAACATTTTTTAATATCGACAAGCACATACTCATCCGATGGATAAAATCCGCGGTTCATCCGGTTAATATAAGCATCCGCAACCGAATACACCTGTGAAAACGCATCAATCCCCTTAGCAGGATTGTAAATATTATCCGCATATATTTTTACATCCGGATTAACCGCTCGAATTTCTCGGATGATTTTTGGAAAAGTTTTTGCAAACTGCACGCATGCCTCATCAAATTTATGTGCATCCCGTTTTATCATTTCTTCCATGTTTAAATCCAATTGAATCAAATGGAGTAAATCATTTGAGCCAATGGATATCGTAACAAAATCGGCATGTTTAATCGTTGCCCGGTACTTTTTATATTCCTTTCTTTCCGGATTTGTAAGTATATCAAGAAGTTCCCCGCTTTGCATCCCATTTTCTCCAAAATTCGTAACAAAAACCGAATCATACTTTGTCTCCAGATTTTTGCGAATCAATTCTACATACGACTGCTCTTTTCTATCGCTAAGTCCATACCCATATGCGATGCTGTCTCCAAGCGCCACATAGCGTATTGACGTTGATGTAATATCACCGGAACTTGCCTTTTCCTCCGGTACAGCTTTAATTCCACAAAACACAGCGAACATAATCACCCCGATTCTTATTATCCATTTCACCAAAAAAGCCTCCTACACATAATAAAAGATTGCTTTTTTATTATGTGTAGAAGACTTAAAATTATTAGCTCATTTTGGATTTTTGAAAATTATCTTATTCGTCATCCTCTTCGACATTGTGATATACATTCTGCACATCATCATCCTCATCCAAAAGGTCCATAATACGCTGGAACATTTTTTTATCTTCATCGGAAGTAAGTTCCACATAATTTTGCGGAATCATGGTAATTTCAGCCTGTACCATCGGAACGTTTTCTTTTTCCAACGCTTCACGAACAACACTAAAATCCTCCGGTGTTGTAAGAATTTCGTAACTATCTTCTTCCTCAACAAAATCCTCTGCACCGGCATCCAATGCCATCATCATAAATTCATCGGCATCAGTCTCATATGCTTCTTTATCAACAAGAATCTGTCCTTTTTGGTCAAACATATAAGACACACAGCCTGTCGTTCCTACATTACCGTTTCCTTTGGTAAATGCATTTCTTACATTTGAAGCAGTACGGTTTTTGTTATCCGTGAGTGCCTCTACAATAATTGCTGTTCCGTTCGGTCCATAGCCTTCATACTGGCAGCTTACATAATTAACCGCATCTACGTTTCCTGCTGCTTTTTTGATTCCACGCTCAATCGTGTCGTTTGGCATATTGTTTGCCTTTGCTTTTGCAACAACATCACGAAGTTTACTGTTATTATTCGGGTCTGGTCCGCCCTCTTTTACGGCTACCGCAATTTCACGGCCGATTACCGTAAAAATCTTACCTCTTTTAGCATCATTTTTCTCTTTTTTGTGCTTAATGTTTGCAAATTTTGAATGTCCTGACATGTTTTTACTCGACGAGATATTTCTACTCGTCTTCCTCCTTACTTATTACTTATTTTTTCAATCACTGCCGGTACTAAGTCCGCCGTACGGACTGCACACATAATCGTGTCATCCCCCGCAATGGATCCTACAATTTCTTCTATCTCAAGCGCATCGATTGCGGCGGCAACTGCCATCGCCATACCGCTTACCGTCTTGATTACTACCAAATTATCTGCCTGGTCGATACTCACCATACCATCCTGTAAAACTCTTGCATAGCGTTCGCCAAAGCTGACACTTCCCGGAGTAACACAGATGTACTTGGATTTTCCGTTTTTATCTGCCTGTTTTTTTAACTGCAGTTCTTTGATATCCCGGCTGATGGTTGCCTGCGTCACCCGGAAACCGGATTCATGCAGACGCTTTCCAAGCTCCTCCTGCGTATCGATATCATACTCATCAATTAATTCTAATATTTTATTCTGTCTTACCCGCTTCATAAAAAAACTCCGTTCCAAAACCTCAGCTCATTAATTACGGTTTAGTTTGCTCCGCATTTTATCAAAAAAGCTGGCATCACCTAACCGAACCATATCAAAAGTTTCTTTTGCTTTTTCAATCCATACAACATCACCTGTCGATACCGTCCAAAGCATCTGTCCGTCGCCTCGAATCGCAGCCTCATCCTGATAGTTTTCCTTTGTCTTTCCAACTTCTATCCTAAGTTTGGAATCCGAAGACACCACAAGACTTCTTTTATTCAACGAATGTGGGCAAATCGGTGTAATAATCATCGCTTCCATCGATGGCACTAACACCGGACCTGCTGCCGATAAATTATAGGCCGTCGAACCGGTCGGCGTCGACACCAAAATCCCATCTGCCACATAAGTATCCATCAGTTCATCATCTACATAGACATTTGCTGTTATCATATGTCCAAAATCCTGCTTGCCGATAATAAATTCATTAATCGCAATGCCAATCGCTTCTCCAACTGAAGTTTTCTGCACTCTGCCGGTAAGCGCCATCCGCTTTTCCACTTCATAATTTCCCAACAAAATTTCGTACAATGCTTTTTGAATTCTCGGCTTTTCCACCTCGGTCAGAAACCCAAGTGTTCCAAAATTCACGCCAAAAATCGGAACATGACTGCCGGCAAACCGCTTCGCTGCCTGGATTACATAACCGTCTCCTCCAAGCACAATCACTAAATCTGCCCAGTCAATCTGCGTAACTTCAGACGAACTCCCTACTATTTTAGCACATTTTTCATGAGATTCCAAATATCTTTTTATTTCACTCGCCGTCTCATGATGTAAGTCTTTCTCAACATCGGAAATAATCTGAAAATTTTTCATCGCAGTTCCTCCTATAAAACCTCATGCGCATGCGCTACCAATTCTTTCACCGCTTCTTTCTGCTTTTCATCTATGGTAACCGGTTCTCTGTTATCATTCTCCATATAAAGGAGATATTCAATGTTTCCTTCCGGACCGCGAATCGGCGAGTGGTCAATCCCCAAAATATGAAATCCAAGAGAAAGTGCATAGTTCATAACCATCTGAATCACTTCTTCGTGGACACGGGGCTCTCTCACGACCCCTTTTTTTCCAACCTGTTCTCTGCCCGCCTCAAACTGTGGTTTAATCAAACAGACAATCTGAGCATTTTCCTTCATCAGTGCCTTAACCGGCTCTAATACTTTCGTGAGGGAAATAAAGGCAACATCGATGGAAACAAAATCTACTAACTCACCAATATCGTCCGGTGTGACATAGCGGATGTTTGTCTTTTCCATCGAGCATACTCTTTCATCCTGCCTTAACGACCACGCAAGCTGATTTGTCCCCACATCAATCGCGTACACATACTTTGCGCCATTTTGCAGCATACAGTCCGTAAAACCACCGGTTGAAGAACCGACATCCATGCATACCGTATCCGTAAGAGAAATCGGAAACACGTTCATTGCCTGTTCCAATTTGTAACCGCCACGGCTGACATATTTCATTTTCTTTCCCCGGACTTCAATCTGCACCGATTCCGGAAATGTCTGTCCTGCTTTATCTTCTCTTTGATTATCGACAAATACTTCCCCTGCCATAATCACGGCTTTTGCTTTTTCACGGGAAGGCATGAGTCCCCTTTTCACAAGAAGGACATCCAATCGTTCTTTCTTTTCTTTCACCTTACTCACCATTTATCTTTCTTACAATCCGATTCGATACCGATGCCGCATCCAATCCATATTTCTCATAGAGTTCTTCCGGCGTTCCATGCTCAATAAACTGATCCGGGAAACATACGCTAAGACATTTGTGGTAAATTCTTTCCCGCAGTAAAAATGCTTGAATCTGCTCGGAAAAACCGCCGGTATACACATTGTCTTCCATTGTCACAATCAGACGGTGACTGATTGCTAATTCTCTTACCAAATCCTCATCAAACGGCTTCACAAAACGCATATTGACAATCGTTGGATGAATCCCTTGTACTGCTAACTTTTTTCGAACCTCACACGCTTTACTAACCATATTGCCTACTGCCAAAATAAGTACATCTTTTCCTTCATACAAAAGTTCTGCTTTGGCGTACACAATCGGCTCTCTTTCTTCTTTCTCACAGCAGTACGCTTTTCCTCTTGGGTAGCGGACTGCCACCGGACCATCCATCTGCCCCAGAGCAAAATCCAGAACCTCAGTCAACTCTGCACCATCCATCGGCGAAATCACCGTCATCCCCGGCATCGTCGACAAAAAGGATAAGTCAAAAATACCCTGATGCGTCTCTCCATCATTTCCTACAATGCCGCTTCGGTCTACTGTAAAAATAACCGGCAGACTGCCAAGACACACATCATGAATCATCTGGTCATAGGCACGCTGCAAAAAGGTAGAATACAAAGAAACTACCGGTCTCATACCGCCTGCTGCAAGTCCTGCTGCAAAAGTAACCGCATGTTCTTCCGCAATTCCCACATCGAAAGCTCGTGATGGAAATGTTTTTGCAAAGGCTGCCGTTCCGGTTCCATCCGGCATCGCAGCACACACAGAAACCAGTTCATTGCACTGCGCCCCCCGTGACAAAAGCCAGTCAGAAAATATATTCGTATAAGTTACTTCGTTTGTTTTAAGAATCGTACCATCTTTTACATCAAAGGTTCCTACACCATGAAAAGCGGAAGGATTTTGTTCTGCCGGTTTATACCCTTTTCCCTTCTGGGTCAGAACATGCACCAAAACCGGCTGATTCGTAATCGAAAACGCTGTTTCAAAAGCTGTAACCATTTCATTTACATTGTGTCCATTCACCGGACCGATATAAATAAGCCCCATATCCTCAAACAGCATTCCCGGAATAAACAAATGCTTAATCGAGTCTTTCGCACGCTTAATCTGTCTGGCAAGCGGATGACCTACATTCGGAATTTTGTCTAACGAATTTTCAACATTCATTTTCAAATCCCGGTACTTACGGTTTGCACGGATTTTACCTAAGTAAGTTGACATACCACCTACATTTGGTGCAATCGACATCTTATTATCGTTTAACACAATAACCATATTCGTTTTTAATGCTGCGGCGTTATTTAACGCCTCAAATGCCATACCGCCGGATAATGCACCATCACCAATAACCGCTACCACCTTTTCATCGCCGCCACGCAAATCCCTTGCCTTAGCAAAGCCCTGCGCCACGGAAATCGAAGTCGAACTGTGTCCGGTATTAAACGTATCACTCGGATTTTCCTTGACTTTTGGAAAACCACTTAAGCCACCCATTTGGCGGAGTGTCGAAAAAGCATCCCCTCTCCCGGTCAGAATTTTATGCACATATGACTGGTGCCCCACATCCCAAATTAGTTTATCCTCCGGAAAATGCAAACACAAATGAAGTGCCATCGTAAGTTCCACCGCTCCTAAATTGGATGCCAAATGTCCTCCCGTCCGGCTCACACTCCGTACCAATTTGGCACGGATTTCCTTAGCTAACTGCCTATAATCCGCGGGGGCAATATTATGAATGTCATTTTCTTTTACTATTTGACTAAGTACCTTTTTCTTACTCACAAAATCATCCTCTTTATTTCTCCCGTTCCACTAAGGACATTAACAATTCCCGCAGAAACGATTTATGTTCTTCATCTGCCGCTGTTATGCCATCTAAGGCAGCAATACCGGCATCTGTATATTCTGCCACTTTTTTCCGGCTCTCCTCCATTCCATGCAGAACCGGATATGTGGATTTTTCATTCTTTTCATCACTGTGCACCGGTTTTCCGATGACTTTCTCATCCCCTGAAATATCCAGAATATCATCCTGAATCTGGAAAGCAAGTCCAATCGCCGTTCCCACATTTTCCATAATTCGTACTTCATCCTGTGAAGCACCGGCTAAACAGGCTCCAATCATAAGACTTGCCTCAATGAGTGCAGAAGTTTTATTTTTATAAACATAATGAAGCATCTGTTCATCGACAAATTTTCCGTTATTTTCAACATCAACAACTTGTCCGCCAACCATGCCGCAAATCCCTGCTTTTTTCCCTAATACTTTCAAAGCATTGGCAATTCTCTGCTTGTCCGTTTTACTATCAAACGCAAGAAATGCCGTCTCATAAGCAAGATTCAACAAAGCATCTCCGGCAAGAATCCCCATCGCTTCTCCATACTTTTTATGTGTCGTTAATTTACCACGACGGTAATCATCATTATCCATCGCCGGCAAATCATCATGCACAAGCGAATACGTGTGAATCATTTCCATCGCCATCATAAACGGACGAACTGCTTTTTCATCCGTTCCTCCAAACATGGAATATGTCTCATAAAGAAACATTGGTCTAAGTCGTTTACCACCGGCATTGATACTGTAATTAACAGCCTCCAATACCGTTTTTTCATAGCCTTCTTCCTTTGGAAGGTACGGGATAAATCCCTCTTCTATATTTTGTATTTTTTCCTGCCATTTATCCTTCGACATCTTCTTCTCCTTCCATCATCAGGACCTTTATTTTTTTCTCCACGCGGTCAATAGCGTCATTTCCCATTTTCACAAGTTTCATTCCTTCCGAAAATGCCTGATAGGATTCTTCTAACGTCATTTTATCATTTTCCATCTGTGTTACGGTATCATCTAAACGATCCATAATTTCTTCTAAAGAAATTTCTTTTTTTTCTTCCATTATGCTTTTTCCTCCTCGACGACTTCCTGTACTTCACTTTTCACAACACCATCTGAAAATGTCATCATCAAAACATCGTTTACTTGAAGTGATTTCACGGAATCCACCATCCTGCCCGCCTCATCAGTCACATAAGCATAGCCGCCGGCAAGGCGTTTTAACGGACTTTTTGCATCTAGCCTTGCCGCCAAAAGTGACATCATTTGTTTCTTTTTCTGTAGTTCATTTTTCATATTACGAAAGAGGCGTTCCTCTATATCAATCAAATATTGTCTCTTCTGTACCATCTGGTTTTCCGGATTCAGATAGCGGAGCCGCTTCTCTGTAAAATCCAAGTGCTCACGCCCTGCATCCACCTGTGCCAGAATACAACGTGCCAGACGATCTTTATATCCATACAATTCTTCTAATACAAGACGGACATCATAAACCGCCAGTTCTGCTGCCGCTGAAGGTGTCGGTGCGCGTAAATCCGCCACGTAATCTGCAATTGTCACATCGGTTTCATGTCCGACTGCTGAAATCACCGGCGTCCGGCATTCATAAATTGCCTGTGCCACGATTTCCTCATTAAATGCCCACAAGTCTTCCATTGAGCCGCCGCCTCGCCCCGCTAAAATAACGTCCACGCCAAATTCATCCAAAAAAGAAATTCCCCCAGCAATGGATTGTGCCGCTCCTTCTCCCTGCACTTTTGCCGGATATAAATAAAGCTGCACATAAGGATTGCGTCTTGTAGCAATCTGAATCATATCATGGACTGCCGCACCGGTTTTCGCCGTTACGATACCGACTTTTTTTACATACTTTGGAATTGGCAGCTTTCGATCCTCGTCAAAATATCCTGCTGCCTCCAGCTTTTTCTTTAATTTTTCATACTGCTCCTGTAAGTGTCCATCTCCTACCGGGACAATTTTTTTGGCATAGAGCTGATATTTCCCATCGCGCTCGTATACACTAATGGAGCCGCCAACTACGACTTCCTGTCCATTCTCCATCCGAAAATCAAGTCCGCCGCGGTCACCGCGGAACATCACGCACGTAAGCTGTGAGCGGTCGTCTTTTAGCGAAAAATAAATATGCCCGGAGCTATGATATTTGCAATTGGAAATTTCGCCTTTTACAAATACAACCGACAGGGCATATTCTTTGGAAAACATATTCTTAATATACTGATTGACGGAAGAGACGGAATATACATTTCCTCTATTCATTTACAATCTTACCCAAGATACCATTCACAAACGCAGCACCATTCTCTCCGCCATACTCTTTTGCAAGTTCCACGGCTTCATTGACGGCTACGCCGACCGGTACACTTTCCTCATATAATGCTTCATAAACAGCCAGTCTCAAAATTGCTAATTCCGCTTTTGCAATTCGCTCAATCTTCCAGCCCTTTGCATTTGCCGAAATTTTTTCATCAATATCCGGCATCAAAGCAATCAGCCGTTCCACTTTTTCGCGGACTTCCTTTTCATCCTTTTCACTAATTTCATGTTCTTCCGGAAAATGGAAATTCGCCAAAAAATTACTCATCTGTTCTTCAAACTCATCGGTTCCATAAAAATCATTCTGGAACATCAGACAGAAGATACATTCTCTCATCTCATGTCGTGTCATAACTATCCTCTTAATCCTGTTCTAAACTTACACCGGCGATTCGCACATTTACCTGTTTTACTGTCAAACCGGTCATGGAATTAATCGCCTGCATTACTTTTTCCTGCACCTGTTTGCAGGTTTTTGGAATGCTGTATCCATATTTCATATTAATTGCCAATTCAACCATTGCGATGTCGTCTGCCACTTCCACCTTGACACCTTTGGACAAATTCTTTGCACCAAATTTGCCTGCCAGCTCACCGGCCAAGCCACCTGCCATCGAATCCACGCCTTCTACTTCTGATGCGGAAATACCGGCAATGCTTGCTACGACTTCATTGGCAATCTGCACTTCGCCAATCCCTGTGTGTTTTCCCATAGAATCATTTGTCATCTCTGTCATACTTTCGTACCTCCTATTGGTATGATACTACAACAAAACAGTTGTAATATGTATTATAGCAGATTTATTTCTTTTTGCCAACAGGCGATATTACAATTTTATCGGCACTGCACTCGGTTTTTCTTTTTACAATATCTTCAATCTGTGCAATCTGGCTCTCCGTCAAATCATCTGCATTTACAACAACATCCACGCTGTCGGATAAAATTGTCACAACAGCTTCTGAAAATCCCTTCGCTGCCAGCAGATTTTCGGTTGCCGTCTCTTTTTCGCTGATTTCGGTCATCTGCATAATCTGCTGCATTGCCTTGTCTTTTTGCGCATTGGTTACATTTTTGTTATTCACTAAATTTGTAAGCGTCTCTTTGTTTTTCGCACGCGTCTGTTCTCTCGAAAGTTTTGCCTCCTCAAAATAATTTCCGGTAACAGTGTTACTCACAAGTACTGCTTCACCGGCATTTTCCTTATTGGAAACCTTTTGTCCACTTGTGCTCACTGCCTTGCCACTGGCTGCATCTGCTGTTTCTTCGTCCTCATCAAGAACAATATCCTCCTCTGAAATGTCTGCTGCGCTTTCGGTTGCCGCTTTGTTATGATCCCCATGTCCGTTCATTGTCAGTTCTTCACGGTCTGTCATGCTCAGATACCCGGCAATCGCAACCATCACAACAAGCGCGGTAATAATAATCTGGTTTTTTTTCAAAATTTTCTTCACTCCTTTGCCTCCTTACTTTTCATTATTTTTATTTTATGACTCTCAATAGAAAATAATGCACTTACCGCATCGGTTATTTCTCTTTTTATCACAGAATCGTATCCGCCTTCGCAGACAATGACAATCCCCTCGATTTCCGGCTCCTTCTCCTGTATGATATACGGAGAAGAGTCACGGCTTGAATTTTCCACTAAAACTGTTTTTTCCTCGTTGGACTCTCCTTTTTGCGTATTATCTTTTAATGTCACTTTCTCATTTGACGCCTTCAAAGTAATCATTACATCCGCATGCCCGACTCCGTCCACCCGCTGTAAAAGCTGTTTTAACTCTTCCTCCCGCTCCGCCTTATATTCCTCAAGTGTCCCCTTTGTCTCCGCGTCTGTAACATCGGACGAAGAAGCAGGTGCCGCCGCCTTTTCATCCGCATTTTCCGAATAGGAAAAAAACAAAAGCAGTACACCACATATAACAACCGCTAACAATTTCAAGGTTCCTGCTTTTTCAATTAGTTTTTTTAATTCCTCTTTCATGCACTATGCCTCCTCAATCCAAATCTTTTCTTCTTCCACCCCATACCGAAAAGCCAGTTCATTCTGCCACTCCTTTTGCATTTTATCTGCATTTTTTACGCGCACCCTTATCAATGTAATTTTCATATCATCCATCTTTATCCGGCAATCGGATTCATCCACCCCACATTGCAGTGCAATATCTTTTTTTACCTGTGCCACATATTTCTCTTTCATCTGTTTTTCATACTTTTCTCCAAGCAGACGAATTTCCTCTTTCGTCTGTTCCACCTGCTGTTTGTTTTCCGAAAGAATATAATTTTTTTCCCATACCTTTCCTTTTCCAAAAAAGCCAAGCACCGGAACAAGCACAAGTAAAATAACAATCAAACTTGTCACATAGGTAAAATACTTTTTGTATTCCGTTCCCATAAATAAATTTGTGAGCAGTGCCGCAAGCAGTAAAAATACTACAACCTGCCTCACCATCTGAAATGCTGCTTCCATGAAATCTCCTTTCGCCCGTCATGACCCAAGATTTGTACTGACTAACACAATGACTATCGACAGTAAAAACATAAGTCCGGATGCCAGTAAATACCCTAACATCAGTTTTCCGCTTGTAGCTGCCGACTGCAATACCATCACAATTCTGTGGTCACTGACCGGCTGCGCAACCGCTCCTGCCACACGGTATAAAAAGGTAAATAAAAAAACTTTCATCATCGGGTACAGACAAAGAATCACAATGGCAATCACACCGCCTACTCCGACCGCACTCTTAATTAACAGACCGCTTCCATATACGGTATCCATCACACTGCCCGCTGTATTTCCCACACCGGGCATCCCCTTTGCCACGTTCCAGACCGCATTATTTCTCACACGGTCCATTACCGGAACTAACAAGCCCTGGATTCCCTGATAGCCAATCATTGCTGCAAACAAAATACGAATTGACATCCTTAATATACTGCCAATTAAATCCACCATTTTCGAGAACCGGTGTCCTGCCATCTGATTGATCACGCTTAGGAAAAAATAGATTTCAACCCCCGGCATCAAAAAATATTTCATTGCCATCGAAAGCAGCCCCATCGCAAGAAGCATTGCTTCATAAAAGGCAAGCGAACTCTGCATTTTCCCGCCATAGCAGAGGGTAAGCGAAAAAGAAGGAATCAAAGCTTTCATAAAGCCAATCAGATTTTCCAGTGCTTTCTCCGCCACGGCATACACACCTAAAAATCCCGAAAGCACGAGTGAAAACAAAAGAAGAAATACGACAAAAAATCCCGTTTCTCCCAAATCACCGTCCCCAATCGTACCGGCAAATTTCACAAAAACCCCCGCAAACACACTGAGTGCAAGAATATGTAAAATAGTTTTTTTCTGTGCATCCCACTGACCGGTCACCTGCTCACAGATACAGTCAACAATTGCCCCAAAGGAAAAATCGGCCGTTCCATCCATAACGTCTGTAACATACTGCTGTAAGGAAAACCTTTGCTCTGTATTTTCCTGCAGAGAAAGATCCGCCTGTTCTAAAGACAATTCATTCTGCCACTCTTCTTTCTGCTCTGCCTTAGCTTCTGTATCAAATGAAAAACCAAATAGCAGAACCATTAAAAAAATGAAACATTTCTTTTTCACTGCAACATATCCCCCAAAGTCTTTAAAAGCGTCTCGACAACCGGAAAACTCACTAACATCATACTGATTTTTCCTATCATATTGATCTGACTGGCAACCGCTCCATTACCGGCATCCCGGCAAAGATTCACGACAAGCTGCGTCAAATAGGCAATTCCTAACATTTTAAGAAGGATTCCTAAGTATTCTCTGCTTAAGCCAATTGCCTGTTCAAATTCATGGATTCTCTCAATCACCATCCGGATGGACGACAAACTATAAATTCCTAACAATAGAACTGTCCCTATCATCACGGCAACCGCATATTCCCGTTTCACACTGCCGGCTATTAAAGACAGAAAAACAGCCGCCAGACCAAGCACCGCCACTTTCACCATTTTTTTCACCTCCCTTACAGAGAAAACATGTCCTCAACGCTTGTGAACAATTCAGAAATATATGGAATAATCCAAAACAAAACTAAAAGAAGTCCTGCTAAGCTTACAATAAATGCCTGTTCATCGCGCCCGGATTGTTTGAGAATCTGATTTAAAATGGTAACTAATATTCCCACTAATGCAATTTTAAATATAATTGTTATTTCCATAGGTAATGCATTCGTTCCTTTCTTCTTTTCCATCGCCTCTTACACCAATAAAAGACAGATTAAAACACCGCTAAAAGCGCCTATCACCGGATACATACGAAGCCTTTCATGGCTTTCTTTTTCCGTTTGCTCCATTCTCAGTTTTAAGCGGCGTACATAAATCTGAATGGTTGAAACCTGCATTTCCAAATCCAGATATCCGAGTGTACCACCTAATTTTTCCCACTCTTCCCGCTCTTCTTTTTCCATCTGCGACTTTGTTAAAACCTTTCTCGCTGTCTGGCACCAAATCGTTTCCAGTGCTCCTTCGTGGGTATTAAGTTTTTTTGCAATCTGTGCAAAAAAACTGCCAACTATACCGCCAATCCTTACCGAAACCTCTTCGCATGCCTCCATCAGCGGCGTGTGCCCGTATTCCATTTCTCCCTGTAAAATAAGAAGTGCTCTTTCACAGTCCTGCATATTATGTAAGCGGTTGCCATATCGAATCCGATAAAAAATACCGATTCCAAAACTTCCCAACAGGACAAAAATCATTCCTAAAAATTTTATTTCCATATCGTCTTTCCCTCCTTATCATAAACAGCCAGACATTTGCCCGGATGAAACAGATTGTCCAAAAGTATATATCGCTCAAACATCCTGTTTTCAAATACAGCCTGAAACTCTTTTTTCTGCCGGACCTGCGAAAGCGTTTCTCCATGAATGGTTGCTAAAAGAGAACAGCCGCTTGTAAGTGCATATGATAGAGCGGCAATATCTTCGCTTGTCCCAATTTCATCGACAGCAACAACCTGCGGAGCCATTGAGCGAATCATCATACGCACACCATCCGCTTTTTTGCATCCATCTAACACATCACAAAAAGAGCCTAAATCTCTTTGTGAAATTCCCATATAGCAGCCGGCTATTTCCGAGCGTTCGTCAACTACCGCCACATTGCACTGCCTTGAAAGATTCCTCACAAAATCACGCAAAAGCGTTGTTTTTCCACCACCCGGAGGAGCTATAATCAGCGTTGGTAAAATCACGGTATTTAACACGACAAATGGCATCAATTCATCGGAACATCCCTTTATTTCATGGGAAATACGGATGTTTAATCCGGACAAATACCGCATCGTCTTCACCACTCCATGCTCATACACAACATGTCCGGCAAGACCGACTCTGTGTCCACCGGGAATGGTAAGAAATCCCTCTCTCATCTGCTCCTCAAAAGCATACAATGACTGTCTGCTGATTCGCGAAATCAACTCTTTCCATTCCGCCATCGTAACACTTTGTTTTTGCTCCGGCACAACAAATCTGCCATCATACCGTAAAGCAATGCCCTTTTCTCTGCGGATTCTTATTTCCTGCAGTTTTTCTTCTTTTAAAACCACGCGTTCAACCAGCCCCCGCAGTCTTTCCGGCAAAAGTTCCCGAATCTCTTTATTTAGCAAATGCACCCCTCCTTTTTTTACATGTATATGCCTGTCCGCACGGAATATACCACCCATTTGCCTTGACACCCCATCTTATTTGTACTAAACTGAGGGCAAAAAGCAAAAGAAGGACTTAATATTATGGAATACGGATTAATAGGAGAAAAATTAGGCCATAGTGCCTCCAAAGAAATTCATGAACAATTAGCAGACTACTCATATGAGTTACATCCTCTCACCAAAGAAGATTTTCCGATTTTTATGGAGGAAAAAGCGTTTCGCGCCCTGAATGTTACCATTCCTTACAAGCAGGCAGTTATCCCTTATCTTACCGCCATGGATGAAAATGCAAAAGCGATTGGTGCTGTCAACACGATTGTGAACCAAAATGGCTCCCTCTATGGCTACAATACAGATATGCCGGGATTTCTCTATATGGTAAAGAAAAATGGTATCGACATGGAAGGGAAAAAAGTTGTTGTCCTTGGAAATGGTGGTGCCTCTCAGGCAATTCAGGCAGGTGTCAAAAAAATGAATCCCGCTAAAATGATTGTGGTCGGCAACCGAACCATCAAAGAGGGAGTTCTTACTTACGAACAGTGTTTCGCCCTCCACAGTGATGCGGACATTGTCGTAAATACAAGTCCGGTCGGCATGTATCCAAATGTCGATTTTTCACCGGTTGACTTAACTCATTTTCCTCAATGTCAGGCAGTCATTGATATCATTGCCAATCCGCTTACCACGAAACTTGTCGCACAGGCAAGAGAACTTGGCATGAAGGGTATCACCGGACTGGAAATGCTGATTGCACAGGCAAAATATGCCGTTGAAATCTTTTTGGACACAAAAATACCGGAAGAAAAAATTGATGAAATCTATCAGAATATGAAAAAAAAGTCGTAACTACAAAAAAGGAGCCGTACCGGCAACCACTTTGAACTGCTTCCCGTCAAGTAGACAATTGAAAAAATATAAATTTTTCCTGCCAG